>PDWI01010718.1_pt1 | contig 11441 bp, 4 predicted proteins | sample 1430891 | NCBI WGS metagenome assembly PDWI01 (sample SAMN01162508, study PRJNA174530) | Oral metagenome, whole genome shotgun sequencing project. | biome: Marine environment; feature: Marine mammal; material: Swab sample of the gingival sulcus; isolation source: swab sample of gingival sulcus... | reverse complement strand
TACAATAGCTAATGATGACTCTTATAATGGCGACATGAATAAGAACATCACCGGTAATGTATTAGATAATGATACCGATCCAGAGGGCGATACTCAAACAGTTAAAACAACACCAGTTGTAGAACCAATAAACGGAAGTGTAACTCTTAATGCAGATGGAACATTTACCTATACACCAAATGCTGATTATTTCGGAACCGATAGTTTCGTCTATGAAGTATGTGATAATGGAAGTCCTGTAGCATGTGCAAAAGCAACCGTATATTTAACTATTAACAAATCGACAAATGATTTCGATCCGGAGGGCGATAATCAAGAGATAACAGAGTTTACCAACCCTGCTCATGGTACATTAACATTTGATAAAACAACCGGAGAGTATACTTATACACCGGATGCCGACTATGTAGGTAAGGATAGCTTTACTTATACTGTATGTGATGATGGAGATCCACAAGCATGTGATGTAGCCACAGTAAGTATCAATGTATTAGAAAAAGTACCTGGTGAAAATAATGCGCCAATTGCACACGATGACTTAACTGTTGATACTACACCGGTAGTTGATCCAACAAGCGGAACTGTAACAATCAACGCAGATGGAACGTTTACTTATACACCAAATGCAGGGTTTGTAGGCACTGATACTTTTGAATATAAAGTATGTGATAACGGAAGTCCAAGCAAGTGTGCAACAGCAACGGTAACCATTAAGGTATTACCAGCTGATAGACCAAATGTAACTATTGCTAACGATGACTCTTATAATACTGATATGAATAAGGACATCACCGGTAATGTATTAGATAATGATACCGATCCGGAGGGCGATACTCAAACCGTTAAAACCACGCCTGTTGTAGCTCCATCTAAGGGTTCTGTAACATTAAATGCCGATGGAACATTTACTTATGTACCAAATGCTGATTATATCGGAACCGATAGTTTCGTCTATGAAGTATGTGATGACGGCAGTCCTGTAGCATGTGCAAAAGCAACGGTATACATAACTATAAATACGGTGAATACAACTGTAGCCGTAAATGATATCAACTCAACATACAAGAATACTGATGTGAGTGGTAATGTATCGACTAATGATTTCGATCCGGAGGGCGATAATCAGACTATTACTGAATATACCGAGCCTACTCACGGTACATTAGAGTTGAATAAAGTGACCGGAGAATATACTTATACTCCAGATGCAGATTACGTAGGTAAAGATAGCTTTACTTATACCGTATGTGACGATGGTATGCCACAAGCATGCGATGTAGCAACAGTAACTATCAATGTATTGGATAAGGATCCTGATGGAAATAATCCTCCGATAGCCAACGATGATACAGCTGCTACTGAGGAAGGTGTTCCTGTAAGTGGCAATGTATTAGCTAATGACTTTGATTTGGATGGCGATGATTTAACTGTTGATACAACACCGGTAGTTGATCCAACTAACGGAACCGTAACCCTTAATGCAGATGGAACGTTTACTTATACACCAAATGCAGGATTTGTAGGAACTGATACCTTTGAATACAAAGTATGTGATAACGGAAGCCCAATTAAGTGTTCAACAGCAACAGTAACCATTAAGGTATTACCAAATATAAATAATGTAACTATTGCTAACGATGACTCTTATAATGGTGATATGAATACAGACATCACCGGTAATGTTTTAGATAATGATTTCGATCCAGAGGGACATAATCAAACAGTTAAGACAACACCTGTGGAAGCACCATTAAATGGAGCATTAGTCTTGAATGCTGACGGAACGTTTACTTATACACCTAATGAAAACTATTTCGGAAATGATAAGTTCGTGTACGAAGTATGTGATGACGGCAGTCCTATAGCATGTGCAAAAGCAACAGTATACATAACTATTAACAAGATAAATAATAATAATGTTACTGTAGCTGTAAACGATATCAACACTACCTATAAGAATGTAGCCGTAAACGGAAATGTATCAATCAATGATTTCGATCCTGAAGGAGATAATCAAGAGATAACAGAGTTTACTAACCCTGCTCATGGTACATTAACATTTGATAAAACAACCGGAGAGTATACTTATACTCCAGATGCTGATTTTGTAGGAAAAGATAAGTTTACGTACAAAGTATGTGATGATGGTACACCACAAGCATGTGATGTTGCAACAGTAACCATTAGTGTGTTAGATTATACTCCGGGAGAGAATCGTCCACCGATTGCCAATGATGATACAGCAGTAACAAAAGAAGATGTTCCTGTAAGTGGAAATGTATTGGCCAATGACTTTGATTTAGATGGAGATGAATTGACTGTTGATACAACACCGGTAGTTGATCCAACTAACGGAACAGTAACAATCAATGCTGATGGTTCTTATACTTACACTCCAAGTTCTGGATTTACAGGGACTGATAGTTTCATCTATAAGGTTTGTGATAATGGAACGCCAAGTAAGTGTGTAACAGCAACTGTAACCATTAAGGTATTACCTGCTGAAACACCAAATATAACTATTGCTAATGATGATTCTTATAATGGAGACATGAATAAGGATATAACTGGTAATGTATCAACAAATGATTTCGATCCTGAAGGACATAATCAAACTGTTAAAACAACACCAGTTGTAGCACCGGCAAACGGAAATGTAACATTAAATGCCGATGGAACGTTTACCTATACTCCAAATAGAGGTTATTATGGAGCTGACAGTTTCGTCTATGAAGTATGTGATGACGGAAGTCCTGTGGCGTGTGCAAAAGCAACAGTATATTTAACCATTAACAAGATAAATACTACTGTAGCCGTAAATGACATCAACAGTACTTATAAGAATGTAGCCGTAAGCGGAAATGTATCAACAAATGATTTTGATCCTGAAGGAGATAATCAAACAATAACAGAGTTTACCAACCCTGCTAATGGTACATTAACATTCAATAAGACAACGGGCGAATATACTTATACCCCAGATGCTGATTTTGTAGGAAAAGATAGCTTTACTTATACAGTATGCGACGATGGAGATCCACAAGCATGCGATACAGCAACAGTGGTTATAACCGTATTACCGGATAATAACAATGGTGAAAATCAGGCTCCTATTGCTCAAGATGATACCAATGTAACTGAGGAGAATGTTCCTGTAAGTGGAAATGTATTAACCAATGACTTTGACTTAGATGGAGATGAATTGACTGTTGATACTACACCGGTAGTTGATCCAACTAACGGAACAGTAACAATCAATGCTGATGGTACTTATACCTATACTCCAAATCAGGGATTCACAGGAATTGATACATTCCAGTATAAAGTATGTGATAATGGAACACCAAGCAAGTGTGCTACTGCAACTGTAACCATTAAGGTATTACCTGATACTGCTAACATTACTATTGCAAACGATGATTCTTATAATGGTGACATGAATAAGGACATTACAGGTAATGTATTAACCAATGATTTTGATCCTGAAGGACATAATCAAACAGTTAAAACAACGCCGGTTGTAGCACCAACGAATGGTACTGTAACAATTAATGCAGATGGAACATTTACTTACACGCCAAATACCGACTATTTCGGAACAGATAGTTTCGTATATGAAGTATGTGATGATGGAAGTCCTGTAGCATGTGCGAAAGCAACGGTATATTTAATAATTAATAAAGTAAATACTACCGTAGCAGTAAATGACATTAACACTACTTATAAGAATGTAGCTGTAAGTGGTAATGTATCAACCAATGATTTCGATCCGGAAGGAGATAATCAGGAGATAACAGAGTTTACCAACCCTGCTAGTGGTACATTAGAGTTCGATAAGGTAACAGGGGAATATACCTATACTCCAAATACCGATTTCGTAGGAACTGATAGCTTTACTTATACTGTATGTGATGATGGAACACCAAAAGCATGCGATACTGCAACAGTAGTTATAACTGTATTGCCAGATGAAATAGGAGATGAGAATCATGCACCTATCGCACAAGACGATACCAATATAACTAAGGAAAATGTTCCTGTAAGTGGAAATGTATTAACCAATGACTTTGATTTAGATGGAGATGAATTGACTGTTGATACTACACCGGTAGTTGATCCAACTAATGGAACAGTAACAATCAATGCAGACGGTACTTATACCTATACTCCAAATCCAGGATTTGTAGGAACAGATACATTCCAGTATAAAGTATGTGATAATGGAACTCCAGTTAAGTGTGCTACTGCAACAGTAACTATTAAGGTGTTACCTGCTGATAGACCAAATATCACTATTGCTAATGATGATTCTTACAATGGTGAGATGAATATGGACATCACCGGTAATGTATTAGATAATGATTTCGATCCTGAAGGAGACAATCAGAAAGTTAAGAAAGTTCTAGCGGTAGCTCCGTTACACGGTACAGTTGTAATAGAAGAGGACGGAACCTTTACTTATACGCCAAATAAATATTACTCTGGAACCGATAGTTTCGTATATGAAGTATGTGATGACGGAACTCCTATAGCATGTGCTAAAGCTACGGTTTATATAACAATTAATCCAAGAGAGTTGAAGACAGCTCTAGATTTGCAGAAGATTGGTGTGTATGATGAAACATCTAATGAGATAACTTATACATTTACTGTAACCAATATAGGTGAGTTACCTATTAAGAATGTTACTATAACAGATGATAAGTTAGGATTAACTGACTTAGCGGTAACACCTTCTGTATTAAATCCTGGAGATAAGGGAACTGCAACTGCAACTTATACTGTGCCTCAAGAAGAAATTGATGCAGGTAAGGTAGAAAATACAGCAACAGTAACCGGAGAAGATCCTGATGGTAATACAGTAACAGATGTATCTGATAATAACACTCCAGATGTTGACGAAGATGGCGATGGCGATAAGGGTAATGATAAAACAATTGTTACAATCCCTCAAAATCCGTCGATTGCATTAGTGAAGAAAGCAGAATTCCAAGGAGATCCAAATAATGCACAACCTGGAGATATAATTATCTATAGTTTTACAGTTACGAATACAGGTAATGTAACAGTAACCAATATTAAGATTACAGATAATAAGTTACCATTAACAATTGAAACTATTGCGAGATTGTTACCGGGTAAATCTAAGACCGTAACAGCACCTTATACCTTAACTCAAGAAGATATTGATGCAGGAAAAGTTGTGAATACTGCGGTTGCAGAAGGACAAGATCCAAATGGTAATCCTGTAACGGATACTTCTGGAACAGCTATTGATAATGATGATGAGACTGTTACTGTTATTAATCAAAATGCATCTATTGCTTTAGTTAAATCTGCAACTTATCTAGGTGACACTAGAAATGCTCAAGTAGGAGACATTATTGAGTATACATTTGTCGTGGAAAATACAGGAAATTTAACTGTAACAAACATCGAAGTAACTGATGATAGATTAGCAGTGAATCTTCCTATTATTGATGAATTGAAACCAGGAGATCCCGCAGAAACATTAACAGCTAATTATATTGTAACAGCGGAGGATATAAAACGAGGAAAAGTTGTGAACTCTGCGATTGCCATAGGACAAGATCCAAATGGAAATGATGTACAAGATATTTCGGGTACAGAAATAGACAACGATACTCCAACGGTAACAAGATTTATTTCAATCATATTCCCAGAAGGATTCTCTCCAAATGGAGATGGCATAAACGATTTCTTTAAAGTAAAGAATATTGAGCTTTATCCTAATACTACGTTAAGAATATTTAACCGTTGGGATGCAACAATATTTGAAATGAGAGGATACGATAACTCTTGGGACGGAAGAGCAAATCATAAACTGACAATAGGAAGTGAAATAGTACCGGAAGGAACTTACTACTATATATTGATTCCTAACGACAGTAGTTCTAAATTGAAGAAACCAATAAAAGGTTGGTTCTATATTAATTACTAAAAGCTAAATAAGGATAGCACGCTTTCTAAAAGCGTGTTATTCCTTAGTTTTTATTGAAAGAATAAGTTTTCTATAAAAGATAAAAAAGAATAACATGAAAATTTTACAGAAAAAATTACAGTATTTGGTAATAGCAGGACTGTTGTTGTTGTTTGTAACACCCGTAAAAGCACAGCAAGATCCAATGTATGCTCAGTACATGCATAATATGATAACGGTAAATCCTGCTTATGCCGGAAGTAACGAAATGTTGAGTGCTATGTTTTTAGCTCGTAAACAATGGGTTGGCTTCCCCGGAGCTCCGGAAACCAGAGTGTTAACAATGAATACACCTATTACGCAGTACAATTTTGGTATAGGTTTAGAGTATATTAACGATCAATTGGGGCCGGTAAAGAATAATTCGATATATGCGGATTTAGCCTATCATTTGCAGGTTAATGAAACAGGAATCCTTGCAATGGGGTTAAAAGCAGGAGTGGATTTTATGAAGTTAGATTTAAGAAGCTTACGAACTCCAGATAGATTAGGGCGAGACGATCCTGCGTTTATGTATGATTATAGTAAGACGTTATTGAATTTTGGAATTGGTTTTTATTACTATACCAACCGCTTTTATGCAGGAGTTTCAGTTCCTCGTTTATTCGAAAATAATTTAAAGGACGATGATGGCGTTAAAGTAAGAGGTAGAGGTTATCAAGATAGACACTACTTTTTTACTGCTGGAGCTTTACTTGATTTGAGTTATAGATTAAAATTAAAACCATCAGCATTAGTTAAAGCTGTTTGGAACGCACCTTTATCTGTTGATTTAAATGCACACCTTATATTAGATGATGCACTTTGGTTAGGAGTAGGGTATCGTATCCATGATTCATTTGATTTTTTAATACATTATCAAATAACACCGCAGCTACGTATTGGATATGCCTATGATTTAACAGCTAAAGATATACGAGCATATAATAATGGAACACACGAAATAATGATTGCTTTTGACTTACAGTATAGTAAGCATAAGATGATGGTTCCAAGATATTTCTAAACCAAAGAGTGCATATTTACTCAAGTTGATTTGCAAACCGTTTAAAACATAAACAGATGAAAAAAATAACAACATATTTAATCGTAGCCTTGTTGTTTGCAGGATATGGAGCTTCTGCTCAGCTTCTAAAACGAGGCAATAAACTATTTAATGCTTTCTCTTATGAGAAGGCAATAGAGGTTTATGAACAAGTGTGGAAGCGTGATAGCTCCAATTTAGAAGTTGCACAAAAGTTGGCAGCAGCCTATCGAATGACGAATAATATGCCGGGGGCAGAAAAATGGTATGGTCGTTTAGTAAGAAGTGGAAATGCTAAGAATAGCGATTTTCTCTATTATATACAGGCTTTAGAGAGTAATGAAAAATATGCTGAAGCAAAAGAATGGTTAACTAAATATAGAGCAGCTACAGGACATAATACAAGAGAAATTAGCCTTGATTATATAAAGCAATTAAAACAAGATTCTGTTCGTTATACAATAGAACCTGTAAATGTAAATTCAGCAGAATCAGATTTTGGAGTAGTTTATACCGGGGATAGCACTGTTGTTTTTTGTTCTTCGAGAAAAAGAGCGGGAGCAATAAAACGAATTTATAATTGGACGCAACAGGATTTTTATTACTTGTATGAGGCAAAGCTTACTCCGGAGGGAGATTTAGAGAAGCCTCGTCCGTTTAGTGGAAAATTAGAATCTGTTTACCATGATGGTTCGGTATGTTATAGTCCGGATAAAACAGAGATGTTTATTACTCGTAATTACATAAAAGGAAGAAAGGGAAGAATAAAGAAAAACAAAGAAGATGTTGTAACTCTAAAATTGTATTATAGCCGTAAAGATGGGAATAAATGGACTAAACCTCAAAAAATGGCTCTTAATTTAGAAGAATACTCTTCTGGACACCCTACTATTTCTGCAGATGGAAAACAATTATTCTTTATAAGTGATCGTCCCGGAGGTTTTGGAGGAACTGATATTTATGTGGTTACTCGTTTGGATAAATATGATGCTTGGAGTGAACCTGTGAATGTTGGTCCGGAGATTAATACGCCGGAAAATGAGATGTTTCCATTCTTAGATAGTGATGGGAGTCTTTATTTTTCTTCAAAAGGATATTCCGGATTAGGAGGACTTGATGTGTATAAATATTCTCCTAAACAAGGAGTTATAAATATGGGGTATCCTATTAATAGTTCGAAAGATGACTTTTCTTTTGTAAAGAGAGGAAAAAGAGGATTTTTTGCCTCCAATAGACTTAAAGGTAAAACTTATGATGATATTTATAAGTTTACAATAGATGGTATGATTTTAAAGGGAGAAGTCTTTGATGAATATACCAAACTTCTTTTGCCACATACTACGGTATTATTGTTAGATTCTAAAGGAAGGGTAGTAAATAAAATGGAGACAGGAGATGATGCTAAATTTCGTTTTTTAATTAAAAATATCGAAGATTATACCGTGAAATCGAATATTGCAGGGTATAATGAAGGTATTGCAATGGTAAAAGCTAAGGATTTAGAAGGAAAAATGGAACATTATGTTCCTGTTTATCAAAGTAGCTCGCTTTTCTTAGATGGTATCGTATTATTTAAGCATAATTTAAAACCATTGGAAGGTGTATCGGTTAATATTAGTTTAGATGGCGAGCCTGTTGCAAGCAAGACAACCAACAAAGATGGTCATTTCTATGGGAAATTACTACGCGATAAGGACTATACCTTTAGCTACTACTTTGGAAAGTACGGATTTGTTCGTAAATCAACAACAGTTTCTACACGCAATATACAAGGAGACACGTTGTATGTACAAGAGATGTTAGAACGATTGAAGATAGAAGATATCTATTATGATCTTGATAAATCAAATATCAGACCTGATGCTGCTGAAATATTGGATCAGTTAGTAATGATTATGAGAGAGAATCCCGATATGCGAGTTGAATTAAGTTCTCATACCGATAGTAGAGCTTCTGATGCTTATAATATGGCCTTATCTGAAAGACGAGCCAAGTCGGCTGTTCGCTACATTGTAGAGCGAGGAATTTCGCCAGATAGAATAACAGCTAGAGGTTATGGTGAAACACAGTTGGTTAACCATTGTGGAAACGGTATTAAGTGTACCGAAGAAGAGCATCAAGCTAATCGTAGAACTGAAATTAAAATTTTAGATTTATAAGAAGATGGTTATTTTTATTCATTAGTAGAGAAGATAATCTTGAGAAAAGAAGGAGGGCTTGTGAAGGCTCTCCTTTTTGTTTAGGGTAAGTTTTCGGTAGTAAAAAGATATATATCATTTAAATTTGCCTATTTTTGAACAATTATTTAGAACAGAATTATAAAATGGGAAATAAAAAATTAACAATAGCTATTGACGGTCATTCTTCTTGTGGGAAAAGCACTGTTGCCAAGCAATTAGCAAAGAAATTACATTATACTTATATCGATAGTGGAGCAATGTATCGATTGGTTACATTGTTTGCCATGAGAAACCAATTAATCGAAAATGATACTGTAAATACAGAAGAACTAACAAAACGTATTAACGAAATAAAAATTGATTTTCGTTACAACGAGGCAAAGCAACAAGCCGATGCCTATTTGAATGGCGAATTGGTAGAAGATGAAATTCGTTCGTTAGCGGTATCGAATAATGTTAGTATTATTGCTGCTATAAAGTTTGTGCGTGAAAAAATGGTGGACTTACAACGAGAATTGAGCCGAAATGGCGGTGTTGTTATGGATGGAAGAGATATTGGAACAGTTGTTTTTCCAAATGCCGATTTAAAAATATTTATGACTGCTGATGCCGAGGTGCGTGCCGAAAGAAGATTTAAAGAACTACATGCCAAAGGCGATAATGTCACCTTTAAAGAGATTCTGGAGAATGTAAAAAAACGCGATTTTATCGACGAAAATAGAGACGAGAGTCCCTTACGAAAAGCCGATGATGCCATTGTATTAGACAATAGTAATTTTACGCCCACAGAACAATTAAAGTGGTTAGAACAACAAGTAGAAAGAGTTGTTGCTGCTAAATAGAAAAAGACGTTTACCATTAACAATAATTTTATGAGTTAATTGGCAGGAAGACTAAATAGTCTAAACAGCGAACAGTGAAAGGATAAATACATGAAAATACAAGTCGAAATAGATAAAAATGCAGGGTTTTGTTTTGGCGTGGTAAATGCTATTAAAAAAGCAGAAGCTACTTTAAAGAAAGAACAATCGCTGTATTGTATCGGCGATATTGTGCATAATAATATGGAGGTGGAGCGATTGCAAAATCAAGGACTAGACACTATCGATCATGCCAAATTTAAAACCATGAATTCGGGTGTAGTTTTGTTTAGAGCTCATGGTGAACCTCCCGAGTCCTATCGAATTGCAGAAGAAAACAATTTGAAGATAGTAGATGCCACCTGTCCGGTAGTATTGAATCTACAAAAAAAAGTAAAAAAAGCATATCAACAGCAACAAGAACAAAACGGCCAGGTTGTGATTTATGGTAAAAAGGGACACGCCGAAGTAAATGGTTTATTGGGACATCGCAAACCACTAAAACAATAGACGGTTTTAAACAAGTAATAGCACAGCTAGAAGCCTCTATGCAGGCCGATTTAAAAATAAACGATACCATTTGTCGTAAAGTAGCCAATAGAGTTCCCTTAATTGGAGAATTTGCCCAAAAACACGATGTATTGATTTTTGTGAGTGGTAAAAAAAGCTCCAATGGGAAACTATTGTTTGAAATTTGTAAAAATAACAATCCCAACAGTTTTTTTATATCGGGAGAAGAAGAGCTAAAAAAAGAGTGGTTTCAGCAGGTAAAATCGGTAGGTGTTAGTGGAGCTACTTCAACTCCGGGGTGGTTAATGCAACAGGTTGCTGATAAGATAGAGAGCCTCGTTGGATAAAATTATGATTCAATAAAAAAGCCAATAAAAGTAAGAAAATGGAAGATAGAAAAATAGAACATATTGAACTAACACAACATGCACAAATTGAAAAGGGCGATGTGGATAATCGATTTTCTTACGAACCTATAACAGCTTCATTTTCTGAAGAAAAAAAGGTGTATCCTTTTTTAGGAAAGCAGTTGCTTGCTCCCATTTGGATTTCGAGCATGACAGGTGGAACTGAGAAAGCAAAAAAAATTAATCAAAATTTAGCACGATTATGTGCGGAGTTTGGTTTAGGAATGGGCTTGGGTTCTTGTCGAGTCTTACTAAATGATAATCGCCATTTTGAAGATTTTAATTTACGAAAGATTATAGGTTACGATTTACCTTTTTATGCCAATATTGGTATTTGTCAATTGGAACAGCTTTTAATCAATAACAAACAAGAAAAAATAGTCCGTTTAGTGGACAAACTACAAGCCGATGGCATTATTATTCATGTGAATCCTTTGCAGGAAATATTGCAAAAGGAGG
>PDWI01009166.1_pt1 | contig 11441 bp, 11 predicted proteins | sample 1430891 | NCBI WGS metagenome assembly PDWI01 (sample SAMN01162508, study PRJNA174530) | Oral metagenome, whole genome shotgun sequencing project. | biome: Marine environment; feature: Marine mammal; material: Swab sample of the gingival sulcus; isolation source: swab sample of gingival sulcus... | reverse complement strand
ATACCCTGAATTATATAAATCACGTTGTAATTCCGATATATCTTGTGAAGAATAGTCTTTTCTCTTTGGAAACGTTTTGTATCGATCAATCACATCTTGTTCAAGAAAATTCTGTTCTAAATCAATCTCCCCAAACTTATAGCGCTGCCCTGTATCATAGGTTAAGAAAATATCTGCACTCAAATAGTCATCTGCCACAATAATTTTCTTCTGGGTAAAATCAGCATCAAAGAAACCATCGGTAGTCGCAATAGTTTTTAACTCCCCTTTGTAATCTTCGTATTTTTGCTGATTAAGAATTTCGCCTGATTTGAGAGGAAAATTATCCAGTGCCTTAATAAAATCGGCATTTGTTTTTCCTTCACCTTGAATAGCCACCTCTTGCTGCTTGACAAGTACTGGTTCACCACGGTTAACTTGATAATTGACTGCCCACGTTTTTTTACCTTCGTTAAGGTTCATTTTTACTTCACTTAGATAATAACCAAACGGTTGCAGAGACTCCTTAATTTGCTTTACCCCATTTTCAGCCAAATAACGTGCGTATGCCTTATTTTCTACTGGCTTACCTCTCTCTTGATAAATATCTAAAAAAGCTTGGGCATTTTTTTCTTGCTCCTTATCGGTTAATCCTGTTAAGGTCACTTTGAGTTTTGGTAAATTGCTAATCTCTTTTTTTTGTTTATCTAACCCTTTCTTGATTTTGTCTGCAGTTGCAATAGCAGCTACAACCTTAGCTTGTGCTTCTAACTGTTTTTTTGTTGATATTGTTTGTTCAGCAGAAAAAGACACACTAAGCAAACAACCAACTAATAATAAAAAAGATTTAATCATTTTTTCTCTTACTTTTTTTGTGGTCATTTTTCTTTAGAAATATTTATTTCAAAATATAAGCGATAACGGCAGTACCTTACCATAAATAGCAATCAAATATGTTTTAATTGCCTAAATTCTTAAGAGTATTATTGGACTACAACAAACCCACGTTCATCATCAGTCATCTTAAAACGCCCCTCACGCACCGCATACGCCCATTCTGCCGTACGAGTCAGCCCACCAAGGGGGTACAAATGCACACTCTCGATACCACAATGTGTACCAGTTACTTTATAAATTGCTAGATCTGTACACAACCTATCTGGTTGATTAACTAATAACAATTTAGACACATTCTTTGCCTGATGCGTTAGAAATCGCATAGAAACACCAATACCACAGGCTTTTGAATGCATAATTAACGATTTTAATGTTGCTAAGCCAGGCACACCAATGTGTATCGGCAAATGATTGCCACTGGCTTGAATGGCTTTGTCCCATGCAATGATTGGTGCAGACTCAAAACAAAATTGTGTGACTAAATAGCAATTTGCATCGCTACGTTGGGCAAAGTCATTCTTAAAATCTAATGCCTGTTGAATCAGCTTATCACTAATATCAGGGCAACCCTCAGGATGTGCAGCAAAACCGATAGAGGCAATACCATATTTATCCATTACCCCCGTTTCAAGCAATTGTGCCGTACTATGAAATTCACCTAACGGCTTATCGACAGCACCTGCAATTAACAAACACTCCTTTACCCCTGCTTCCTCCACACAAGCCTTAATTGCCTTTTCTAAGAAAGTTTTATTCGGCATACTACGAGCAGCGATATGTGGCACAGGTTCAAAGCCCTCTTTACGTAGCCGTATCGCAAGATGAATGGTATCAGCAAAATCAGAATCAGGCAAAAAAGTTACATAAACCTTTTCACCCTGATGAATCACTTGGCGATAATCGTTGATTTTTTTTGCAGCTCCTGGTGTAGTTTCCAAGGAGAACACCGAAAAAAAATCTTGAATTGCCTGTTTTTTATCCATATCGTTATATCGTTAATCTAACATATCATCTCACAATAATTCTATAATAATTACCGACAAACTTCAAAACATATCGCATCACCCAAAAAAATCTAAAAATAAATGCGTAGTGGAATTACGTAAAGAATTGATTAAAGACTTGCCATCATAGATGGGCATTCAAATAAATTTGGATAATATAGCGATATAAAAAATCATTTCACCCTCACCTTGCAAATTTTTGCACAACGTGAGGGTGAAATGATTTAAAATATAATAAAAATCTAACCTAAAATATTTCTGAAGAAAGTAATAGATTAATCATTCGTGAACGTGATGGCATATCGTTATCTTCATCGATATCCTCGAACCGATAACCTGTTTCAATATCCAGAGCAGCAACAACTTCATCTAATTTTCCTTGAAAATAAGATAATGGTTTGTCTTCTAAGATATCTTGTTCTGACAGACTATAATTAATTGAGACATAACCAAAACGCGTCAAAATAATATGATTGACCGTACGATTAAATACTTTACCATGGAAGTCTTTTAAGGATACACCGAATTCTAATAAGTGTTTTTGCATATCTATTGTTGGTTTTGGCCACCAACGATCAAAGTAAATGGATTCTTCTTTATTCCATTGCGACTCGCGATTGATGATTTCCAAATCAATTTCAATTTGTTTCCTAGCCTCGGCAACATCAATAAGTTCATTACTATCGATAATGTAACCATTATCATTAAACGATAGTGTCATAAAGGAATTACTATCAGAGAAGTCCTGATTTCCCTTATCATAAAAAACAGCTAAATAGTGGGCTAAGTCTGCTTGGTCAGTATCCCATATTTTAGATAATCTTGCCCTCGCAAAACTATCGTTTATCACAGCAAGAGAAGAGAACGCCTTTTCATCAATACGGATAACTAATTTGTCATTTATTAATTCAATCATGGTGCACTATTATAATGAAGATAAGTTAAATGTGGTACTATTTTTACAAGACGCTACTAATATATTAACGAGATTTAACCATTTAGAAATATTTATAGCGGCCTACGCAACAAAAGTATTATCATCATCGGTATCAGAAGCATCATATGGATTTTTTTGTGATTGCGACTGATAAGCTCTGTCTTTTATCACAACACTGCCTGCCAATTTATCGTGCCAACCTTGATTCTTTTCATCAAACAACACCCAAATAAAACCTAATCCCAAAGGGAAGCTAGCAATCAAATAGCCAAAATAACGTACTACCGATTGTAACATTGTTAAATGCTTACCTGTTTTTGCATCCACCACTCTGATTTTTAATAAGCGTTTACCAGGTGTACCAGCGAACCGTACCCAAAAGAAAACTGTAATCACTAACACAATCATTTGCTGTAACAAAATTTCATTTGGATTAATTAAGCCTAGCACACCATCGGTTTGTAAAATGTGTTTAATTTGTTCATCAGTGTAGTCTTTGACACCAAATATCATCGTAAAAATTGGCGATAAAATAATGCCAAGTATTAAATTATCAATCATCATCGCCGCAAAACGATGACCAAAATGGGCATATTGTATGTTATTTTTCTGTATCATTCTTATTGTCATGTTATTTTCTTAATTTATTTTTAAACAAAAAATTTATATTTAACCTTTTTGCAGTAGAAAATTTTTATTTTTTGTTCATAATAGACATTATATATAATTACGTTAGGAAATATAATGAATTTTTACTCAACATTGCAGTGCAAGCTATTAGTGGGGGCAGTTATTTTCTTTTCTAGCATTAGCTATGCAGAAAACTTGTTTCTTAGCTTTGATGATTGGAAGACAGAATTTTATCAAAAAGCCGCCAATGAAAATATTTCCGAACAACAACTGGCAAACATTCTGGCATTAACACCTTATGAAAAAGCCATTACAAGCGATAAAAGCCAAGCCGAATTCAAAAAATTCTTATGGACTTATTTATCTACCGCCGTATCCGATAGTCGCATTAGCACTGGTAGGGCTAAATTATCGGCAAATCAATATTTACTGAATAGTGTCGCCGAACAGACTGGCGTTCCTCCACAAATCATCACAGCCATTTGGGGCGTTGAAACAGGTTACGGTAGCTACACAGGGAAAGTTCCTGTCATGCGATCAATGGCAACACTTGCCCACGAAGGACGGCGTAAGGCTTTTTTTGAAAATGAGTTACTGACAGCCTTAAAGCTGATTGATCGAGGGCATATCCCTAGCTTTAATGTCAAAGGTTCATGGGCAGGTGGCTTGGGAATGTCACAATTTATACCAAGCAGTTATCAACGTTATGGCGTAGATTATGATGGTGATGGTGTAGTGAATTTATGGCAGACGGGTGATGCACTTGCCTCTATCGGTAATTACTTTGCCAAATCAGGCTGGCAGTCAGGCTATCGTTGGGGAAAAGAAGTTGCTTTACTTAATGGTTTTGATTATATGCATGCCAATGCTGAACGTAAGAGCTTAGCTGAGTGGCAACAACTCGGCGTGCGAAATATTGACGGCACGGCATTACCAAACGAACCAATATCAGCAAAATTATTTGTTCCTGCTGGGCAATATGGACCGAAATTTTTACTCTATCCAAATTTTGATGTCATTAAACGGTATAACAATTCCGATAGTTATGCACTCGCAGTAGGCTTACTTTCTGACAAAATTATCGGTCGCGCAGGACTGCAAACTACATGGCCCAGCAATGCAAAAAAAGTCACCGTAAATGATGTAAAAATTGTTCAAGCCACGTTAAATGCCAACGGTTTTGATGCAGGTAAAGTGGATGGTGTATTTGGCAATGGTACTCGCCGAGCTTTACAGGCTTACCAAGCCAGCAAAGGGCTTGTCGCAGATGGTTTTTTAACCGTAGAACTTTATAGAGAATTAGTCACGAACCGATAGTCTATCATTATAAAAATGGATATAAAAACATTACTAGAACAGCTTAATATCACTTATCAATGGTTCGATATAGCCCCTTGTGAAACGTGTGCTGATTCTTCTGCTTTATTACCTAAAGACCGAGTCGGCATGGGGACAAAAAATTTAGTCTTACAAGATCGAAAAGGCAAAAATTATTTTATGCTTGTCACCGATGAACATAAAACAGTTGACTTAAAGCAACTGGCACAACAAATAGAAAGCACCCGATTGAGTATGGTTAATAAAGAAAAATTACAGGAATTATTAGGCGTCAGTCGTGGTAGTGTATCATTATTTGCATTAGTTAATGATCCTGAACAAGCAGTACAATTGCTAATAGATGAAGCACTACTTAGTGCCACACACTGGGACGCACACCCAAATCGTAATGATGCAGTATTAATCCTTTCGCAAGCCGACTGGAAAACCTATTTCCGATATCTCAACCGTCAGTGGCAGACAGTTAAAGTATGACTGTATCATATAAAAAAGAAATACCAATAACCGACAACCAAAATTAAAATGACAAAAAATACAATGAAAACCGTTAATGTAGAACTAGGAAAAAGTCGCTATCCAATTTATATCGGTAGTGGATTATTACAACAAGCTGATTTATTACAGAGATCAATAAACACTCGCCAAGTATGTATTGTCAGTAACAAAGTAATTGCCGATTTATATTTGTCACAGCTAATTGACAGCTTAACCCAAAATAAATACTTAGTCATTGAAACGGTGATTTTACCCGAGGGGGAAACTAATAAAAATCAAGATGTGCTGAACACAATTTTTGACCAATTGATTGAAAAACAGTTCTCTCGGGATTGTTTGATGATTGCTTTGGGTGGCGGTATTGTTGGTGATATGACAGGCTTTGCGGCTGCGTGTTATCAACGTGGTGTGGATTTTTTGCAAATTCCAACGACTCTACTTGCCCAAGTCGATTCATCGGTAGGTGGAAAAACAGGGATTAATCATCGCTTGGGGAAAAACCTTATCGGTGCGTTTTATCAACCCAAAGCAGTGATTATCGACACCGATGTCTTAAATTCATTACCGAAACGGGAAGTTGCTGCGGGCATGGCAGAGGTCATCAAATATGGTTTTATTCGTGATAAAGATTTTCTTAAACGCTTGGATACGATTATTGATGACGCAATACAATTATCGCCCGAATACTTAGCCGAGATTATTCACACCTCGTGCCAGCATAAAGCCAACGTGGTCGCCAATGATGAAAAGGAAAAAGGAGAACGGGCTACTCTCAACTTCGGACATACCTTCGGTCATGCCATTGAGGCTTTAACTGAATATAAAACCTATTTACACGGTGAAGCTATCGCTATCGGCATGATGATGGCTTTAGAATTATCGTATTTGTTGGGTAATATCAGTGAAGCCGATATTGCCTTTGCTGAACAGTTATTGCAACGTGCTAATTGTCCGACCCGCCTATCTAGTACCGATAGCTTATTACCTGATGAGATTTACCAAGCAATGCAACGTGATAAAAAAGTCGCCAAAGGCAAGTTAAAATTGATTTTATTAGAAAAATTAGGAAAATCAATTATTCGAGATGATATTGATAACGCCCTCATATTACAAGCCATTTCACGTCGAATCAGTTAGCAACAAAATAAATATCATTCATAGTGGGATAGATTGATTTTTGATACAAGGTTTACCGTCGCAGACAGTCCTAAAATAAACTTAGGAAATATGGCAAGACGGCATAACGCAGTAGCAAGAATTAATCTATTTCACTATGGCATTAAAACTTCTTGACTTTACTTAAATAAATAGTAATTTATTTCTTTTATACCGACATAAATTAGGAGAGAAAATGAATGCTGTATTGATTGCTGTTGTTGTCATGTTAGCTTTATCGCTAGCACGAGTACATGTTGTATTAAGTTTACTAATCGCTGCCCTAGTTGGTGGACTACTCAGTGGAATGGGCTTACATCAAACCATGGTCACTTTCCAAGATGGACTAGCAGGTGGTGCTCAAATCGCTCTATCTTATGCAATGCTTGGGGCATTTGCCGTCGCAATCTCGCATTCAGGACTTCCACAGAATCTCGCCAATACAGTGATTCGTCGTTTGGATATAGGCAACTCAAAAACTGATAAAATCAAATGGGGCGTGTTAGGCATCATTTTATTGATGAGTATTTTCAGTCAAAACTTAATCCCTATTCACATTGCCTTTATTCCACTCATTATCCCACCATTATTGTTAGTGTTTGGACGCTTACAACTTGATCGTCGATTGATTGCCTGTGTAATGACATTTGGTCTGGTCACAACTTATATGTTCTTACCATATGGATTTGGGGAAATTTTCTTAAAACAGATTTTGTTAGGCAATATCAGTAAATCAGGACTTGATGTCAGCAATATCAATGTAATGCAAGCAATGGGCATTCCTGCACTTGGTATGTTATCGGGTTTATTAATTGCTATTTTTGTCACGTATCGCAAGCCAAGAACCTATAAAGTCAAAGAAATAACCGATAACAGTTTAGAAATCCCTGAATCATCTACTTATCGCAGTATGGTCGCCTTATTGGCTATCGGTATTTCATTCGTCGTACAGATTTGGGCAGAGTCGTTATTATTAGGGGCAATGATAGGCTTTTTGGTCTTTATCGCTATGGGCGTTGTCAGCTGGAAAGATGCTGACGCTGTCTTTAATAGTGGTGTAAAAATGATGGCAATGATTGCCTTTATTATGATTGCTGCTCAGGGTTTTGCCGAAGTAATGAAAGCTACGGGACAAATTCAACCGCTCGTTGATACCACCGCACAGTTATTTGCTGGCAATAAAGCCATGGCTGCTTTGGCAATGTTGCTAGTTGGACTGTTAGTCACCATGGGTATCGGTTCGTCATTCTCAACGCTACCGATAATTGCAGCAATTTATGTGCCATTATGTATCAGTATGGGATTTTCACCACTGGCAACTGTTGCCATTATCGGTACAGCGGGGGCATTAGGAGATGCGGGCTCACCAGCCTCTGACTCAACACTTGGTCCAACGTCAGGTTTGAACGTTGATGGACAACACGATCATATTCGTGATACGGTTATCCCAACTTTCCTACATTATAACTTACCGTTAATGGCAGCAGGTTGGGTTGCGGCAATGGTATTGTAACTTTGTACGCTGAACTAAGAAACAAATCCCCCATAGTGAATAACTTTGGGGGATTACTTTATTTATGAAGACAAAAAAGAGTCACTGTTTTATAATTAAATTGTAATAAAACAGAAACATCATATACTAAAATTTAATTACTTATCACAGAAAATATTATATAATACCGCCACGGTATCGATATGATTAATCCCATTTTACTGGTACCATTTAAATAACATTTCGGAGAATTAAATGAAAAATTTATTAAAATTATCTTTATTAACAGCTACTGTTTCAGCAACAACTATCGTTTCTGCGGCCGAGCAAAAATTTGTGACTATCGGTACGGGTGGTCAAACTGGCGTTTACTACGTTGTTGGTCAATCAGTCTGTAAATTAGTTAACCGTAACATCAAAAAGCATGGTATCAAATGTAATGCTCCTTCAACAGGTGGTTCTGTTGCTAACTTAACCGCTATTGCTGCTGGCGAGCAAAACATGGGGGTTGCACAGTCTGATATTCAATACCAAGCATACCATGGCGAAGGCAAATTCAAAGAAAATAAAAATGACAAATTACGTGCATTGTTCTCTGTTCATCCAGAACCATTTACAGTAGTTGCCCGTGCGGATTCAGGCGTTAAAACGTTCACTGACATCAAAGGTAAGCGTGTAAACATCGGTAACCCAGGTTCTGGTACACGTGATACAATGGGTATCGCAATGAAAGCATCTGGTTTAAGCTTTGATGATTTAGCACTAAAATCAGAATTAAAGGCAGCTGAAATGGCATCAGCATTATGCGATAACAACTTAGATGTCATCACTTATACTGTTGGTCACCCATCTGGTGCAATTAAAGAAGCTGGTGCATCTTGTGATGCTAAATTAGTTTCTGTCACTGGTGAAGGTATCGATAAATTAATCGCTAACAACCCATATTATGCAAAAGCAACTATCCCAGGTGGCATGTACAAAGGTAATGATAAAGATGTCGATACTTTCGGTGTTTACGCAACATTTGTATCATCAACTGATACCGATAGCGAAACGGCATACCAAGTAGTTAAAGCTGTATTTGATAACTTTGAACGTTTCAAAAAATTACACCCTGCATTTGCTAACTTGAAGAAAGAAGATATGATTAAAAATGCCTTATCTGCTCCACTTCACGAAGGTGCAGTTAAGTACTATAAAGAAGCAGGTTTAATCAAGTAATAGCAAAACCACACACTCTTGCTACTGCGTTACGCCACCTTGCCGTATTCGTTATACTGTCTTCGGTAGCAAGCCTTGTAGCAAAAGCGTGTGATATTACTATTGACAATAAAAAAGCAGAACTTCGGTTCTGCTTTTTTTGTACATAAGTTTAACCACTACTATAAATGTGCTATTATATTTATAGTAACTTACTATAAATATAATAGGAGCAGAAAATGAGAACAGTAACAGTAGGCGTGAGCTTTAAAGTCGATAAAACCTTGCGTGAAACATTTAATCGTATTTGTGAAAAAGAGGGCTACCCTGCAAGTTTAGTCCATAGAAAACTAATGGAACAGTACATTCAATCTAAGGTTGTTAATATTTCAGAGGATATAACTAGTACAAAAATGACCGAAGAGGAATTTTTTACAAGGATTGATAAGGCAAGAAGTCAAGAACCTATTAAGATGAATAGAGATGAATTATTTGCCTTGCTACGAGATAAATAATGTCTTACACATTAAAACCAACCCCTGAATTTTTACGTGATGTAAAAAAGCATCGTAAATCAGGCAATAAAAAACTACTCACTAAAATCGAACACTTATTGCTTGAAATTGAACAACACCCAAGAGAAGGAACAGGCAAAGTTGAACAGCTAAAATACTACGACGACAGCGAAGTCTATTCTCGACGAATTGACCAAGAACATCGCCTTGTTTATGAAATCCTAGAAGACAAAACCATTGTGATTCTAATGACAGCCTTTGGGCATTATCGGTAAAGAACAAATTATAGTTTTGCTAAATATTTTTCAGTACAAGGCACATCTTCGCAGACAGTATATATACATACGGCAAGAAGATGTAACGCAGTAATGGAAAATATTTAGCAAAACTACCCCAACAACCGATAGCTTAATTCCACCCAATAACTCGCCCCAAGAGTTAACACATCATCATTAAAATCATAACGTGGGTGGTGTAGGCTGTGGCTGTCTTCACCATTGCCCAGCCAAATATATGCCCCAGGTTTTTCGATTAGCATATAGGAGAAATCCTCTGCTCCCATACTGGGTGGCATATCCACACGGACATTATCTTTACCAACCAAATCAGTGGCAACTTCGGCACAAATATCAGCTTGTTTAGGATAGTTAATCGTGGCTGGATATTCATCGTGAATATTCAACGTACCGATAGCACCAAATGCCTCACAAATTAATTCAATTTTTTTCTGCATTGCTTGGTGCAATGTTTGATGTACATCACTTGAAAAAGCCCGTGTTGTACCTGATAAGGTTGCACTATCGGGGATAATATTATAGGCACTGCCTGTGTTAATTTTTGTCACACTAATCACTGCCGTATCGGTGGGGGCAATGGTTCGGCTAACAATCGTCTGAAAAGATTGAATCAGTTGTGTCGCCACGACAATTGGATCAATGCCTAAATTTGGCATTGCGGCGTGTGAACCTTTCCCCTGAATTGTCACATCAAATGATGCGGTTGCTGCCATAACTTCTTTTTGATGAACGGCGAAATGCCCTGATGGTAAAGTTGGCCAATTATGCATTCCATACACCGATTGACAGGGGAATTTTTCAAATAATCCTTCTTGCACCATCACCTCACCTCCGCCTGCGTTTTCTTCGGCTGGCTGGAAAATAAAAACCACTTTGCCTGCAAAATTTGGATTTTCCGAAAGATATTTCGCCGCCCCTAATAACATTGTCGTATGTCCATCGTGACCACAAGCGTGCATTTTTCCAGCTACCGATGAGGTATAATCCAACTGATTTTCTTCAGTAATATCCAATGCATCAATATCGGCACGCAAACCTATCATCTGCCCATTATCACCACGATTGCCTGTGAGAACGCCGACAACACCAGTTTTTGCAATCCCAGTATGCACTTCAATGCCTGTAAATGAACGCAATAAAGTCGCCACTTTTTCAGCGGTTCGCACCTCGGTAAAAGCCGTTTCAGGGTGACAATGGATATCGTGCCGCCACGATTTCATTAATTCGTGTAGTTCGCTGTTATTTTTGATTGCTTGTGTCATTACTGGTACCGATTAAAATAATTCGTAAACTTTATATTTTAAACTATTGTAAAAGTAAAAACACGCATTTAATTGCACTCTCAAAAGATTTACTTCTGCTAATCATTGCTTGAAACTCATTGCTCTAACATTTATTCTATTTAACTAGTACGCCAAGCTATCGGTATTTAAGCTATCGGTATTTAAGCTATCGGTATTTAAGCTATCGGTATTTAAGCTATCGGTATTTAAGCTATCGGTA
>PDWI01009164.1_pt1 | contig 11441 bp, 12 predicted proteins | sample 1430891 | NCBI WGS metagenome assembly PDWI01 (sample SAMN01162508, study PRJNA174530) | Oral metagenome, whole genome shotgun sequencing project. | biome: Marine environment; feature: Marine mammal; material: Swab sample of the gingival sulcus; isolation source: swab sample of gingival sulcus... | reverse complement strand
ATCATCGCTTGCTAAAATTTATCCATCCGTTGACATCGCCTCTCATATTCTGGGGGATCCGATTACGGTGAGCTGGGAAAGTGATCCGAATTTTCTGGGAGCGTTCAAAGGCGCATTACCGGGGCATTATCGCTATAACCTGCGTATGTACGGGCACTTCATGCAGCAAGATTTGCCAGCGGAGCAGCGTGGCATCTTTATGGCCGGGGATGGCATCAGTTGGACACCCGCCTGGGTGGAAGGCGCGGTACAAACCTCATTGAATGCTGTCTGGGGGATCATGACGCATTTAGGTGGTTCGACACATTCTGATAATCCGGGGCCGGGGGATGTGTATGAGACTCTGGGGCCGGTTGGGTTGCCTGATTGAGTCCCCTCAGTCGGTGAATTCTGCATTAAGTTTCAAGATAAATGAGCAAACTATGAATCTAAAAATAATATTCTTGATACTGTGCGTGTTAGGTACATTGTTACCTTTATCGCAATTTGCTCCGTGGGTATTTGAAAATGGAATTGATGTACCGCTTTTCTTTCGGGATCTATTTTCAACAAAGATCAGCGGCTTCTTCGCTATGGATGTAATTGTGTCCGCTGTGGTTTTGTTCGTCTTCATTTTTGCTGAAGGCAGACGTCTTGAAATACCAAATCTGTGGATTCCAGTTGCGGCTACGTTAAGCGTCGGGGTTTCGCTTGGTTTACCCTTATTTCTCTATATGAGGCAGACTAAAATTGAAAGAAAAACGAAGCAATAAGCCCCCGAACTCACCGTTAAATGACAAGGAGCCATTATGGATAGACAGGAAAAGTGAAATGGTGTCTATGAATCAAACACTCAACCCCTGCGCCAACTAATCACGGAAGTTGGTATATTGCAGCGGAATGCCCATATCCTGATCACGCAATAAGGCAATCGCTTCCTGTAGGTCATCACGCTTCTTACCTGTCACCCGAACCTGATCGCCCTGTATTTGTGCCTGAACTTTCAGTTTTGCTCCTTTTAGTAGCTTGACTACTTTCTTGCCATTATCCGAATCCAGGCCTTGTTTTAGCAGCACTTTTTGGCTGGCATTATTGATGCCGGTTTCGCTGGGGTCTTGCGGATCTAGTGCCCCGACATCTACGCCGCGTTTGGCAAATTTGTTGAATAAAATATCCATCATTTGCTTTAGCTGGAACGTGTTTTCCGCTTTTAGCGTGATGGTCTCATCCTTTAGCTCAAAGCTGGCATTGCTGCCTTTAAAGTCAAAACGAGTGGTGACTTCTTTATTGGCCTGATCTGTGGCATTGCGGACTTCGTGAAGATCAACTTCAGAAACAACGTCAAATGATGGCATGGTTATTCTCCTGAAATACAAAGCCGACATGATACTGGAATCAAGCAGCAGATTACACCAAAGTACCGCAGATCGTATTGGTTTCAGGCAGGGAAAATGATTGATTAGCACGTAAAAGCCTATTAACGCACAGAGTTGATCATGTATGATAGCCGTCCCAATAAATGAGCTAGTCTGAATTATGGAATTAAACCTGATTTATACACAAATCAAAGACCTGCAGTCACGTCTGGAAGCGCTTAGGGGGTATCTTTGACTATGCTGGAAAAAAGGAGCAACTGGAAGAAGTTGTTCGTGAACTAGAAGACCCTGATGTCTGGAGTGATCAGGAGCGTGCCTTACAGTTGGGTAAGGAGCGAACGCACTTAGAAGGCGTGGTGACAGTTATTGATCGTTTGGCCGAAGGGCTGACGGATTCCCATGATCTTTTGGAAATGTCCGAAGCAGAAGATGATGAAGATGCAGTCAATGATGTGATCGAAGAAATCAATGCTTACGAAAAAGAGCTGGTCAATCTGGAATTTAAACGCATGTTTTCCGGGGAAATGGATGCGTGTAATGCCTTTCTGGATATTCAGTCTGGCTCAGGCGGTACAGAGGCTCAGGATTGGGGCGAAATGGTGCTGCGTATGTACTTACGCTGGGGAGAGGCAAAAGGTTTTAAAGTGGAGCTGATGGAGGCATCGCCGGGCGATGTTGCGGGGATTAAATCGGCCACAATTAAGTTTGAAGGCGAGTATGCGTTTGGTTGGCTACGCACTGAAATCGGTGTGCATCGTTTGGTGAGAAAGTCGCCATTTGATTCGGGTGGCCGTCGCCACACTTCGTTCTGTTCGGTGTTTGTCTCGCCGGAAATTGATGATGATATCGACATTGATATTGATCCGTCTGATTTGCGCATTGACGTATACCGTGCCTCGGGTGCCGGTGGGCAGCACGTGAATAAAACTGAATCAGCGGTACGGATTACCCATGTACCGACTAACACGGTTGTGCAATGTCAAAACGGTCGCTCCCAGCATCAAAACAAAGCCACGGCGATGAAGCAGTTGCGCGCACGTTTGTATGAGCAGGAAATTCAGAAGCGAAATGCTGAAAACCAGAAGATGGAAGATAATAAGTCGGATATAGGCTGGGGCAGCCAAATTCGCTCCTATGTATTGGACGCATCACGAATTAAAGATCACCGAACCGGCGTTGAAACAGGAAGCACTCAGGCGGTACTGGATGGTTCCCTTGATCAATTTATAGAGGCAAGCCTGAAGAGCGGCTTGTAAGAGAGAAGGCAATGAGCGGACAGGATTTAACTCACGAGCATGATGATAATCAGTTGATTGCGTTGCGGCGTGAAAAGCTGGCAGCAATTCGTGAGCAGGGGGTGGCATTTCCCAATGATTTCAAACGCGAGCATTACGCGGCAGATTTGCAGGCTAAATTTGCGGAAAAAGATAAAGACTGGTTGGCAGAGAACCCACATCGTGTGCGTGTGGCGGGTCGTATCATGCTTAAGCGTGTGATGGGGAAAGCCAGCTTTATCACGATCAGCGATGCCACCGGACGTTTGCAGCTTTATGTACAAAAGGGCATGTTGGGTGATGCGCTTTATGATGCCTTCAAAGGTTGGGATATTGGCGACATTGTGGGCGCTGTGGGCACTATGTTTAAGACCAATAAGGGTGAATTGTCGGTGAAGCTGGATGAGCTTAAATTGCTGACCAAGTCGCTGCGCCCGTTGCCTGAAAAGTTTCATGGTCTGACTGATCACGAACAGCGCTACCGTCAGCGTTATCTTGATTTGATTATGAGTCAGGATACGCGCGATACATTTAAAATGCGCTCAAAAATCGTCTCATATATCCGTAACTACTTCACACAGCGCGACTTTATGGAAGTTGAGACACCGATGCTGCAGGTTATTCCGGGTGGAGCGACTGCTCGTCCATTCGTGACACACCACAATGCGCTGGATATTGATATGTACCTGCGCATCGCGCCGGAGCTGTACTTGAAGCGTTTGCTTGTGGGTGGCTTTGAACGTGTATTTGAGATCAACCGTAACTTCCGCAATGAAGGTCTCTCAACACGGCATAACCCTGAGTTCACGATGATTGAGTTCTATCAGGCTTATGCAACGTACGTAGACCTGATGGATATGACAGAAGAGTTATTCCGTGGCTTGGCGGAGACCGTGTATGGCAATATGCAGGTGAGTTACCAGGGTTCAACCTTTGACTTTGGCAAGCCGTTTGCGCGTATGACCATGAAGCAGTCCATTCTGCATTACAACAAGGACTTAGTGGCTGCGGACCTGGAAACTGAATATCGTGCCACTAAGGTTGCTGAAAATTTGGGGATTCATCTCAAGGGGTCTTATGGCTTGGGTAAGATCATTAACGAAATCTTTGAAGAAACGGTCGAAGAAAATTTAAATGATCCAACCTTTATCACAGAGTATCCGGCTGAAGTGTCGCCATTGGCGCGCCGCAATGATGAAGACCCGTTTGTGACAGACCGCTTTGAGTTCTTTATTGGTGGCCGTGAAATTGGTAACGGCTTTTCAGAGCTGAATGATGCCGAAGATCAGGCGGAACGCTTCCGCAAGCAGGTCGAAGAGAAAGATGCCGGTGATGACGAAGCCATGCACTATGATGAGGATTATGTGCAGGCGTTGGAATACGGTATGCCACCGACGGCCGGTGAGGGGATTGGCATTGATCGCCTGGTGATGCTATTCACAGACGCGCCGTCAATCAAGGATGTCATCTTATTCCCACACATGCGCCCAGAGCATTCGTGAGGGCTTGGCTTTACCCAAAGCGACCTGAAATAAAAGCCACCTAAAAGGTGGCTTTTGCATGATTACCTTATTTCAAAATAAAAAGTGAATTCTACAGTGCCATCTGGCGACTGATGTATTGTCTGAGTTCTGAAGGTTTGACATCACCTGTTTGCATTGCCTTTAGTCGTCCATCAGGTGAATAGATCATGTAAGTCGGGAAGCCTACGATATTACGGCGAGTACTACGCTTTAAAAAGCGGTTAAAGTCGTAAGCGTTGGAAACGAGATTTTTAAAACTGACGCGGACACGGCGAAGTGCATTGTTAGCAACACGAGGATTTCCATCCAGGGAAACACCAACGACCTTCGTATTTGGGATAATGTACTGGGCTGAGTTCGTTTCATGCATGGTTGTCATGCAAATGCCACAGTCAGAGCGCCAAACTTTTACGATAAGCCACTGTCCTTTTCCTACATAGTTACTAAGGTCAGATGGATTGCCATAAATGTCCGACATGGACGCGTGGCTGATGCCTGATTGCATGAATCCTGCCACAGCCAATAGCTTAACAAACCGCGTAAATGACTTTAATGTCATAGAATACTACTCCAAAGATTGAATACAATTAATTAGCGTGCGCTTCATCATTTATTCGTTCTTTTAGGCCTTGCAAGCCACTTTTTATAAAGCATCGCGCATGCTAGCGTAGCTGGTGTGTTCGTGCAATGTGTTTTTTCACCAGCAGAGGGTGATATTTGGGTAATCCAGTGGCTTGATGTTTGATCAAGTCTTTCTATAGATTTTAATTATTATTGCCATAAATTAATTTATGGGAAAATATTCCCGATAGACAGTAAATTTTTCCTATATTATCTGTAGGTGTGGTGTGGAAAACACACTTTTGTTTTATTTTAGTCTAAATGGATAACATTTCAGGGAGATTTTTGTGAAAACTATCAATAAAAGGAAACGCATACTAAACTCTTTCACCATTAGTACAGTTGCTGCGCTTTTACTTTCAACAGCCAGCTATGCGCTGGATGAGCCAGAAGGTATCACCAGTCGTAACACGCAGGCATGTCCACTCAACAGTGGTGGCCCTTCGCTGCTGGGAACCAAGTGGCGTGTGGCGGAGACCTACGGCAATAAAATTCCAGATGTTGTAACAATTGCAATGACCGTTAATCTGGATACGATGACGGGTACAACTGGCTGCAACAAGTACTCTGCCAAGTTTAAGCAAATCGGCGCGACAGGTTTCGTTGTCTCACAGATTGATAGGACGCGTAAGCCATGTATGTTGATCAGCCAGGGAGAGGGTAAGCCAACAGTTCATCTGGGTAATATTGAGGGGTCGTACCTTCGCATTCTTCGCCGCATGGGTAGTGTTCAGCAGTTGGATGTGAATACACTGGTGTTTTATGACCGCAATGGTAAAGCAGGTCTGAAGATGACCAAGCTGTAAGACTCATACTCGAGTCAGTTACAATGTTAATGCCCGGCTTAGTCCGGGCATTATGCTATTCACTATTTGAGCCTTAACCTCATGGAAATTAAAGTAAACTTTCTCGATAACCTCAGACTTGAAGCAAAGTTTGATGACTTTAGTGTGATTGCGGATCAACCCATTCGCTACAAGGGTGATGGATCAGCGCCGGGGCCGTTTGATTACTTTCTGGCATCATCAGCGTTATGTGCAGCCTACTTTATGCGGGTTTATTGTTTGGCGCGGGATATTCCGACCGAAAATATTCGTCTGTCCCAGAATAATATCGTTGATCCAGAGGATCGTTATAAGCAGATTTTTAAGATTCAGGTGGAACTGCCAGAGGGCATCTCGGAGAAAGACCGTAAAGGTATTTTGCGCTCAATAGATCGCTGTACAGTTAAGAAAGTTGTGCAAGCCAGCCCTGAGTTTCAGGTTGAGGTCGTCGAAAATCTGGATAAAGACGCGCATGCAATGTTAATGACATCTGCGCATACCGATGGTCATACCTATATTCCGGGTAAGGACCTGCCACTGGAAGAAACCATCCGCAATATGACTAATACGCTTGCGGATCTGGGAATGAAAATTGAGATTGCATCCTGGCGCAATATCGTACCAAACGTGTGGTCATTGCATATTCGTGATGCTGCTTCCCCGATGTGTTTTACCAATGGCAAGGGGACGACCAAAGAAAGTGCACTGGCATCAGCCTTGGGAGAGTTTATCGAGCGCCTGAGCTGCAATTTTTTCTATAACGACCAGTATTTTGGTGAAGCCATTGCCCATGCTGACTTTGTTCATTATCCCAACGAAAAATGGTTTAAGTTGACCGCCGATGATGCCTTGCCTGCGGGCATTTTAGATGACTATTGCCTGGCAATTTACAACCCGGATGGTGAGCTTCGTGGCTCACATTTAATTGATACCAATTCGGGCAATATTGAACGCGGTATTTGTTCAATTCCGTATGTGCGCCGCTCGGATGGTGAGACAGTCTACTTTCCGTCAAACCTGATTGAAAATTTATTTCTGAGTAATGGCATGAGTGCTGGAAATAATCTATTTGAGGCACAAGTCCAGTGTTTATCCGAGATTTTTGAACGAGCAGTCAAACGGCAAATTATTGAGCAGGAAATTGTTTTACCCGATGTGCCTGAGCACGTTTTGCAAAAGTACCCGACAATACTGACAGGGATTCAGGCGCTGGAGGCACAGGGCTTTCCGGTAGTGGTTAAAGATGCGTCGTTGGGTGGTCAGTTCCCTGTGATGTGTGTGACACTGATGAATCCGCGTACGGGGGGCGTCTTTGCCTCCTTTGGTGCACATCCGAGCTTTGAGGTGGCACTGGAGCGCAGTCTGACAGAGTTATTGCAGGGACGTAGCTTTGAAGGTCTGAACGATGTGCCAAGGCCGACCTTTAACCACCTAGCGGTGTCTGAACCAGAGAACTTTGTTGAGCACTTTATTGATTCCACTGGGGTGATTTCATGGCGCTTTTTTAGTGCCAAGCATGATTATGAGTTTTGTGAGTGGGACTTTTCCGGTACTAACGAAGAAGAAAGTGAACAGCTATTCGCTATTTTGCAAGCATTGGGTAAAGAGTCCTATGTTGCGGTCTTTGACGACCTGGGTGCAACGGCCTGCCGAATTTTGGTACCGGATTACTCCGAAGTGTATTCAGTGGAAGATTTGATTTGGGATAATACCAACAAGGCACTGGATTATCGTGAGGATATTCTGACTATCCATTCCTTGAATGATGAGGCGTTGGCCAATTTATTTAGGCGCCTGGATGAAAGTCAGCTGGATAATTACACCGATATTAAAACCCTGATTGGCATTGAGTTTGATGAAAATACCGTCTGGGGGAAACTCACTATTCTGGAGCTGAAAATACTGATTTGTCTGGCGTTGGGTGAACAGGAGGAAGCCCTTGATTTAGTGGGCGAGTTTCTGCAATTTAATGACAATACTGTGGAAAGGGGACTATTCTACCAAGCGGTACATGCCGTTTTGGAAATTGTGTTGGACAATGAATTGGCGCTTGAGGATTTCATGGATAACCTGACACGCATGTTTGGTGAAGAGGTGATGGCGAATGTGGTTGGCTCGGTGAATGGTGAGGTCAGATTTTATGGTTTGACTAAAACCAGTATGCAGTTAGAAGGGCTGGAGCGGCATTTGAAATTGATTGATAGTTACCAGAAGTTACATCGGGCACGCGCAGGAAAACTTACGTAATGAAGTACACACTAATGATTAATGAAGGGCCATATCAGCACCAGTCGGCGGACTCTGCATTGCAATTTGCGCGTGCGGCTTTGAAGAAAGGCCACGAAATTTACCGTGTCTTTTTTTACCACGATGGTGTTAATAATGGCACGCGCCTGAGTGTGCCACCGAGGGATGATCGCCAGATTCAACAGGAGTGGTCTGATTTGGCCAAGCAGTATGATCTGGATTTGGTGATCTGTATTGCGGCGGCACAGCGCCGTGGCTTGGTAGACGCAGATGAGGCAATGCGTCATGGTTTGGACGCTGACAATCTAATGGAAGGTTTTCGCATTTCTGGTTTGGGTCAGTTGATTGAAGGAGGGATTCAGGCTGACCGTACACTGGTGTTTGGTGATTAAAAGGTAGCGGATATGACCACAAAGAAATTTATGCTCGTCAATCGCAAGGCACCCCACGGAACAGTTTATGCATTGGAAGCTTTGGAAGTAGCACTGATTTCCGCGGCATTCGAGCAGGATGTATCACTGGCATTTATTGATGATGGGGTTTATCAGATCACCAAGGGACAGGATACGACGGGCATTGGTCGGAAGAATTTTTCACCGATTTACAGAGCGTTGGGTGATTATGAAATTAACAAACTGTATGTTGAAAAAGAGTCCTTGGAAGAACGAGGGCTTAGGCTTGAGGATTTAATGGAACTGACTTGGGAAGATGAGGACGATGACGGAGTCGAGAAGTCATCGCTTCACTTGGTAGACCGTGTGGCGATGACCGAAATCATGGCTGCACAAGAAGTTATTATCAGTTTCTAGGGAGCTTGGGCTGTGTCGATGTTACATATCGTGAATAAGTCACCGTTTGAGCGTATGGCATTTGAGTCTTGTTTAAATCACGCATCGCCTGGTGACTCAATTCTGATGATTGAAGATGCGGTGGTGGGCGCTATCCGTCATACGCAGTTTGCAGCACGCGTTGAAGCTGCTTTGAAGGACAAGTCAGTGTATGTACTGTCTGCGGATCTGGCTGCTCGTGGGCTGGGTGAGGACCGTATTATTGCGGGCATAACAGCCGTTGATTACGCTGGCTTTGTTGATCTGACCGTGGATAACGACAAAGTACAAAGCTGGTTGTAAAATCGGTCCATTTCAACAAGACATTTAAAAGCAGGGGGCGCATATGGCACTCGAAGTAAACGGCGTAACGATAACGCAGGATAAGGAAGGTTACTTGGTCGATTTAGAGGCTTGGACGACTGATGTTGCAATTGCATTGGCGAAGGAGGATGACATGGAGCTGACAGACGAACACTGGAGCGTCATCAACTTCCTGCGTGAGTACTATGAAGAATACCAGGTTGCCCCAGCAGTGCGCCTTCTAACAAAAAATATTGGTAGACTCCTAGGAAAAGAAAAAGGCAATTCAAAGTATCTGTATGCTTTGTTCCCCTATGGGCCGGGGAAGCAAGCATGTAAGTACGCGGGGCTGCCTAAGCCGACGGGGTGTGTTTAGCAATAGTACTTGGCTTCACGATCAGTCGGGATGGAGATGGTCGTGTTTCTGGTTCGACGAGTTTGTTAATGGCATTAAAAAAGGCCTACAGCGTAAAACACTGTAAGCCTTTGATATTTCTGGTGCCGCAACCAAGAGTCGAACTCGGGACCTACTGATTACAAGTCAGTTGCTCTACCAACTGAGCTATTGCGGCGAAGAAGCTGCGCATTGTATAGAAGTTTTCTACCGATGCAAGTGCTTTTTTTAAAAACTGCTAAAAAATTTGTAAGCCAACAACGACGAGTATTCTTTTTTTTGTTCTTTATTCTTATTATTTTTGCCGTCGTGTTGTAGCCCCTAAAAGCTGGTCGCTATTCTACAAAGCAGCGATGAACCGAAACTGAACTATTTTTAATCAATAATAGGTTTGGCTTTTTTCGTCACCACACGGGATTATAGCTGGAGCAGATCGCCAGCGATCGATGACTAAATTATTAAGCCACGGAGTTAATGAATGATTTTACTACATAGAACCATTGAGTTTTTGCTCTATCCCCCCGGTAACTTGCTGTTGTTTTTATTACTGGGATTGTTGCTATACAAACATCCTAAAGTACGGTTTTGGCTTGCGGGTATCGCCGTGGCGCAGCTTTTGTTGTTGAGTTTACCCGTGGTTTCTAATGCGTTGCTTGTTGCCCTAGAACAGCAATATCCACCGCAAAAAGCGCTCTGGGAACATTCATCCGCCGAAGCCATTGTTGTACTGGGTGGTGGGCGAAATGATAAGGCCACCGAATACGGAGGGGTTACGGTCAGTAGTGCTGAAATGGAGCGATTACGCTATGCTGCCTTTTTGCATCGTAAAACAGGTGCACCGATATTGTTGACGGGTGGTGATCCGATTGATAGTGGCATGAGTGAGGCAAAGTTAATGCAGCAAGTCTTACAGGATGAGTTTGGTGTCAGTGCAAAATGGCTCGAAGGCAATAGCCATACGACTTGGGAAAATGCCGTGTTTAGTGATGAGATACTGAGTGCGAATGGCATTAAAACAGCCTGGTTGGTGACTCACGCCTGGCACATGCCAAGAAGTATGCAGGTCTTTGCAAATCGCTCGGTGAAATATATCCCAGCCCCACATTCCTATGGCGCACTCGCGTGGGACAAGCTGTGGTTTAAATGGATACCACAGGCTCGGGCAATGGACATTAGTGTGACCGCACTTCATGAGTGGCTGGGCATTGTTTGGTATCGACTGAAGGGGCGTTAGCCAAAGGGCATTCTGCCATGTGTAGCTTGTAATTGTTAATGGGCTTGCATATAGTCTGGCCGAATATTTGGCTATAGGAGAGCGATATTGTCGTGAAAACGGGTCACTATAAAACAGTGCTAAAGTCCATGCGCCTGCCTTTTCTGGTGCTCACGCCGGTGAGTATTTTGCTGGGTGTTGCAACGGCTATCGCGTCCTCGGCGGAGATTTCATTGCTGAACGTCTTTTTGGTGCTCGTGGGTGGGCTAATGGCGCACATTAGCGTTAATGCATTCAACGAATACTACGACTTTAAAACGGGCTTGGATGCCAAAACGATCAAGACGCCATTCAGTGGTGGTAGTGGTGGCTTAATTGATGATCCGGGTGCTGCCATGCCGGTTTTTTACGTTGCAGTTGCCAGTTTAGCCCTAACCATGCTGATTGGTTGCTACTTTATGTTCAGCTTGGGGAGTAGCATTCTGCCGCTTGGTGTATTAGGCGTGTTGACCGTTGTGACGTATACGCAATGGCTAAATCAGCGTCCTTTTTTGTGTTTGATTGCACCGGGTCTGGGCTTTGGCATCTTAATGGTGGTCGGAACGCATTGGGTACTTACTGGTGAGTATTCGATGTCGGTATTTTGGGTTTCATTAGTGCCGTTTTTTCTGGTCAATAATTTGCTGCTGCTGAACCAGTTCCCTGACATCGAAGCAGATAAAAGCATGGGTCGCCGACACTTTCCAATTATCTATGGACTCAACACCAGCATCCGACTCTATGCAGGTTTTGCGATAGCAGCCTGTGGTGTGGTGATTATCGGCATTTTGTCAGGAATCCTGCCGTTACTTAGTGCGATT
>PDWI01009162.1_pt1 | contig 11442 bp, 9 predicted proteins | sample 1430891 | NCBI WGS metagenome assembly PDWI01 (sample SAMN01162508, study PRJNA174530) | Oral metagenome, whole genome shotgun sequencing project. | biome: Marine environment; feature: Marine mammal; material: Swab sample of the gingival sulcus; isolation source: swab sample of gingival sulcus... | reverse complement strand
CAATATTATTGAAAATAAACTTGTTTGTTAGAAACAACATCCAGCGATAATTTAATAAAAAAGTAATGGCCATCCAAACAGGAGACAATATTAATAAAGATAAGCCTCCCATTCCATATGCTTCTGCAATAAACAATGTGTTTTTTATCCCAATTCCTGATGGGTCTAATCTGTTTTCACTAATTAACATTAAGTCTTTATGAAAAACAGGAAAATCAATAAAAAAAGAGGCAAATGGAACTCCATGCCAAAAGTAGTTACTATCTCGAATTAATAAATTAAATTGTTCATAAACACCGATTATTTGAGCCACAAAAACTCTTTGCGAGAAATAATCGAAGAAAAGAGAGCTTTCCTTTAAGTGAGGATATTGAAAGAGTACAATACGGTAAACTAAAAACAATAAAACTATAACGAAAAGAAACGTCTTGGCTATTAAAGAGACTTTTAAGTTCACTTGTTTGAAGGTTATAATAGAAATGAAATAAACAATAAAAATCGTAGCCAATGGTCCTTTTGAACCACCCCAACTGGCTATAAATAAAATACTAAATAGTAAAATATATCGTTCAACTTTTTTTTGTTCATAGACTGGTGAAGCAATGATCGTAGTTAAAAATGGGGCAATGAAAATGAACAAGTGTTTCATTGCTTTTAATGACTTATTAGCAGCTATTTCCAATCGGTATGCAGATACATTGGCACCACTGATTATTGATTGAGTGAAAGAATGGTTAAAATCGTATAGCATCCAAGCTATTATGATTTGGCAGAAACAAATTATGATAGATATTCGAGTGAATCGTCGAATAATAATATTATTAGAAGTAAAAAGAGGAGAAAAATAATAGTGTTTTTTATCAAATCTTGTAAGTAAATATAAGGTCAAATAGAAAACAAGAACAGTCGCAAGGATTAGGCAAGAAATCCAAAAAATACTATTCTGTTTAACATTAAAAGCAACCCAGAATCGTTCTATCGGTATTGTATTAAGCAAAATGATAGATGGGATAATGTGAATAGTGAGGTCAAAAAAAACAAAGAATCCTGTATAATTCCCTCTTGCAAAATTAACCCCAAAAACAGTATTGCGTAACAAACGATAGTAAGTCAACCATAGTAATAAGGAAAAAATAATAATTGGGAATACTTTTATTTCAGACAATTATACAACTCCTTGTATTTTTCTGCATTACTTTTATAATCAAAGAATTTTTCTGCCAATCTTGCTCTATCTTCATGTCTCCCATCGTTTAAGAAATAGGAGATATTTTTTTGTGAAAGTTCTTTAAAGGTGTTGGGGTCATAAGAAATACCAATTTTATTTCTTTTTATAAATGTTGCGGCGCCACCACAATATTTGTTCACAATAATTGGTAAGCCTGCTGATAAGTATTCAACTGTTTTGGTGCCAAGAATAGTATGACCTACAGCTTTTTCAGCAAATGTTAAATTGTTTCTAAATTGTAATAGACCAATATCTACAGATCCTAAATGCTCTTTTAATTCTTTTACGGTTTTTATTGATATAACAGATATTTCATTTAAGAACTCTGAGAAAACTTGTTTGATTTTAAGATGATTTGATGTTGTTATTATTTTCAAGTTTGATTGCCAGTTAAGTGTTCTTAAAAATTTATATAAACGTAGTAATTCTGACAACTGATGCCAAGTGTTTTCAGTTAGTGCACCTAAATAGCAATACGTAACTTTTTGAAAATTATTATATTTATTACTTATTTTGACTTTTGGTTTTAAGCTTGTTACAGGTGCACTAAGATAAATCTTTTCAATTCTTTTATAGTTAAATTCTTTAAATGCTTCAAGCATCGTGTCTGAAACAGATATACTTATATCAGAATTTTCAAGCAATATTTTTTCTACATTTTTTAGAAATAAGTAGTCTCTAGAAGTAGGCGAAAAATTTTTTTTAAAGGCTACTTCTTCTGGATAAATGCCTCTCGCATCAAAGATTATTTTATATTCCAGCTTGTTTTCTTTTTTAGCTTTTAGTGCAGCCCAAGCAGAATGATATGAACGACAATGGACAATGTTAGGTTTAATGCTTGATAGATAATTGGCTAGAATTATATTTGAAAAAATATGCATTAATTTAAATGTGTTTCTTGAAGAGATAACAAAATTTTGTGTGCTGAATATAGGAATTCTATTAAAACAAATGTTTTCAAGTTTTTTTTCTATTTTTTTTGTTTCTGTTTTATATCGTAATTTTTCTCTTATGAGACCACTGTGAATGATAGGGATGCCTGATACTAAGTAGAATTTAGATTCGGGCATTGTTTTACTAGTTTCTACTAATTGCGCAATTACTTGTGAGCCAAAGACTCCATAGGAGCGAGGAGTTTCTCCCCAAGTTAAGTAGCAAATTTTCATTTTAAAAGTTCCGAAACGATATTCTTACTCGCAGTTCCATTACCATACAAATTTTTTTGAAAACTTCTGTTAAAAGATGTTTCAATGTTATAATAAGTATCTAATATCTTGTTGGTATTAGCGCCTGCTAGTATGTTGTAGTTGTTGTCAACTAGTTCTATCCATTCTGTTTCATTTCTTAAAGTAATACAAGGTTTCTTAAAAAAAAAGGCTTCTTTTTGTAATCCGCCACTATCAGTCATCACTAAACAACAGTGATTGATTAACCATACCATTTCTAAGTATCCTACAGGTTCAACTAATTGTAAATTTTTAATACAAATATTAAATTTTTTGAGAGATTTTTCAGTTCTTGGGTGAAGAGGTAGAATAACTTGCTTATCTTTAGCTATTTTGTCTAAAGCTGAAAAGATAGCTGATAAACGTTTTGGGTTATCAGTGTTCTCAGCACGATGAACGGTACAAAGGATAAAATCACTTTCAATATGGTAATCTGGTCTTATAGATAAGTTTTTATAGAAGATTGCACTATCTTGCATAACATCTCCAGATTTAATGATTTTGCAGGGGAAATTGCTGTATCCCTCTTTTTTTAAATTTTTAACTGCTATATCTGTTGGGCAAAATAATAAATTACTTACTCTATCAGTAAGTATTCGGTTTATTTCTTCTGGCATTTTCATGTTAAATGAACGTAATCCAGCTTCTATATGTGCCAACTTTACATGTAATTTACTCGCAACAATTGCACCTGCTAAAGTCGAATTAGTATCACCATATACTAACATTAATTCAGGATTTTCTTTTTGGACAATTCCTTCTATCTTTTCTATCATTTGTCCTGTCATTACTCCGTTCGATTTGCCTCCAATATTTAACAGGTAACTTGGTTTAGGTATCTGCATTTGTTTAAAAAAAATATCACTCATATTAGAATCATAATGTTGTCCTGTATGAATTATAATTTCTTGCAAATCCCGGTGACTAGCTAACTCACGACTCACATTTCCTGCTTTTATAAATTGAGGTCTAGCTCCTAAAACAGTTATCACCTTCATCTTATTAGTGACTCCTTGAAATCATTTCGTAACTTTAGTAGAGAGGGTATTTGTGTTTAAGCTATTGATAACATTAAATATGTTGAGTTTACCTTGTCCCTCCTCTTTTTTTATGCCAAGTCAAATTAGAGAGAACTCTCTTTTCTGCCCATAATTTTTATCCTATTGTGGGAGCCCCGTCGGAGGTATCTTCCCGCAATTGCCACTTATCACACAGCATCCCGTAGTGAAGTTGTTAAAACTGTGAGCACAGCGAAGTACCTGTAGGCCTTGGTCTTGATGGCTTCGCCTGGGAAAGCTACTGAATCGCTTACTTTACAGATCCATCTTCTCTTGGAGTCAAATCTCCCAATGACCAATGCGAGCGTTTCTCGTTGTACTCCTTAAAATATCTATCGGTAATATCTCTAGCTTCACTCAAGGAGTGAAAGATATAATAATTCAAAACCGCAGACGACATGTGCCATTAAAACGTTCAATGAGTTCTTTGTTTGTTTCTCATTCTACAATATAGACGATGTATATGTTTGTGATTTCAGTTATAGCCCTCTCATTTGAGCACTGCAAACGGCTTTGGGAAACCGGAGCGGGGATAGCGCTCAACAAGTTCGCTTAGCTTTTCAATTACCTCCTAGTTTTTATCGGGGTTAAGAAAGTAATGATAAATATACAGCTGAAATCAAGTACCCTGCAACAGCACGGATGCTCAGAGTATAAACTTCACGGGTGTAATCAACCAAATCTCGCTTTTTCGACACCTTTAAAGCTTTTTTTCGATGATATCCTTTTCAGCACCTCATGTTCAAGATTCAGTTTGGCATACGTCTGTTTGAGTCTTCTTTTTGGGCTTCTAGGTCTTTCAGTTTCTTTATGTTTGAAGCTTCCATCCCGCCGTATTTGGCTTTTTTGTTATAAATAAGTGGCTGGACACTGATACCGAAAACTCTTGACATACATCTGAAACAGATCTGCCGTCCTCAACTTATTTTAGAACCTTGATGATTTGATGTCCGCTAAATCGTTTCCTATGAATACTTACTTCTTAACAATTGTCCGAGTAGTATGACGAACTATTCTATTTTTTGCTGGTATTAATTTATAGGATAATGACAATGGTTCAAAAATCTTAAGAAAGATTTTTTTCTTGTTGCAATAAATTAAAGTAGTATAAGCCTATAAGGTAATTTATATTTTCTGATTCACTATGATTTGAAATCACAGAAATAATTTTTGTGAAATTATTCATATCAGGATTGTTTTTAAAAATAATATTTTTAATTCTATTAATAATAAATCTGAATCCTGTTTTTTTATATTCAACATCATACTCTTTAAAGTATGACATGACCAAGGAGTCGTAGAGATTTTTTCTATACAAAATGTACTTGATTTTATTGGATCTGTTTTTGTGCTTCCAAGGTATATTTTTAAAAAAAGAAGCTAATTCGATATCCCATAAGGGAATGCGGTGCTCATATCCAAAAAATTCATATACTCTATTTGAATTAACGATAAACTTCGATTGCCTTTCTTTGACGCTCCAAGCTTCCATTTGAGAGTAATATGGAACTGCTGATTCATGAAAAAAATTTATTATTTCATTTGTTATATCAAAACCATATAGCGAAGTTAATGAATGATGTTTTAATACAACTTGTTCTAACAAATTAGTAAAGCTAGATTTTTTATTGATATCTTTGCTGATGTGTGTTCCAGCAAATAAATCACCACTATGCCCAGGAACAAAAATTGCCTCTTTCTCTATGAAGTTACTTTTTTTTAACTCTTGTACAGCAAAGAAGTCCTGTATATGAGCAACAGATGAATAGTTAGAGGCATATTTAACGTAATCTTGAAAAGAGCGCCTATTTAGTGATTGCTCTAATAATTCATCTGAGTATTCTACAAAATACCATTTAAAGCGTAATTTTTTGGCTATTCTTTCCGAAATATCAACTTCTATACTATTCTTTTTCCCATAAGTGAAACAAACAATATTTGCATAGTCAAATTTTTTTAAAAGAACTGCAATTATCCGCGAGTCATAACCTCCACTCAGGGGAATAACTATTTGTCTCCCATTAGATGATCTTATTAGTTTTTTAATTACATTTTCAAGAATATCTTTTGCTTCTAGATAAAGATCTTTGAAGTTTTCCTCTCTTTTTTTATTTAAAAGATAGTTAAAATAGAATTTTTTTTCAACTTTTTGATTGTTGATTTTAACGATTTGACCAGCTTCTAGTTGATGAACTCCAAATAGAAGTGTTTTATTACCCACAACATAACCTGTTGCTAAAAATAAATTTTTATTAATAATTTCCTCTGTAGTGCATAAAAGATTTGCGGAGTCAGATATTGTATAATTGCCATTAATTCTTCCATAAAATATAGGAAAAGTACGAGTTATATCGCTGTATAGATATACAATACCATCATTTTTTTTCAGAATTGTAAATAATCCTTTATAGTTTGGTATCAGTTTTTCTATTTCATCGTGAGATTTTTTTGCTATGTGCAACGCAAGATCTTCGCCTTGATATAATTTGTTTTTTTCATTGTAAAGATATCCTTTTACATAAGTCTCCTTTAATTGATACCATTTAAATCCTTTGTTATATTTCAGTTTTATATTTATCATAGTAATATTTTAATTGTGTATATAGTAATAATGATTGGTACTGCATAGCTTATGGCCTTTAAATCTTTAATGTTAACTGAAGCTAATCTAAGTAAATATATCATCCAGATAAACCATAAAATAGAACTAACGATTCCATAGATAAGAACAGATTTGTAAGCACTATTAAAAAAACAAGCTCCTGTTATAATCGAAAATATCCGCATAAGCATCATGCTTAAATCAAAAAAACAAGCCTCTTTCTGTTTCTCTAATATAATTGCTAGAGTTGATATGGGAGACGTAATAAATACCATAAATATCCACAGAGATAAGAGTTGAGCATATTCTCCTGCAATAATCCATTTATTCCCAAAAATATATAAAAAAAGATAATCGCCAAAAAATAATAAAGTTAAGAATGGAAGAAAACCTATTTTAATTAGTTTGAGGCAAATTGTAGTTGTTAAATTCTTTATTTTATTTCTGTCATCTTTAACTCGTGAAGCTTCTTGAAAAAACACTTGACCTATTGAATTTCCAATGAGTGACATCGGGGCACTGATTACCCTGTGTGATAAAGAATATAAACCTACAACTCCGGGATTAAAGAAAAGACCTAAGAGTACTACTGGAACCTGTAGAGAGGCTGTATTTAACATTGCTGATGGCATAGAAAAAATAGGGAATTTCTTATACCTCTTAGCGATAGAGAGCATTTTACGTCTATCTATTTTTTTTAAAATATATTTGGTTTTTACTACGTTTTTTAACAGGCAGATGTTTGCTGTTATATGAGAAAATATCTCTCCCAGAATAAGGCCTGTAGATTTTAGTGTAACTAAACCGATTACTAATTGTATTGCTGCCTTTACGAATGATTTTGCTATTCCAGCTTTAGCCATATTCCTATATTGTTTTTTTCTATTGCTTAAATATGTTAACATATTAAACATTCCTATAGAAAAAACTGTTAATGGGATAAAGTATAACCAAATTCTAATATCTTGATTTCCTAATAGATTGGATATCTCTTTGCTAAAGAATATTATAATTAATAAGAGGAAGAGTGTTAAGAATGAGGCTATTAATATTCCTAGAAAAAAAATGTTGATAACTTCCTCCTCTTTTCTGGGTAACATAATGGCTAGTTCATATCTTCCGTTAGCTACTGATCCCAAAACAGAGGTTATGGCAAGAAATAATCCCAAAACACCAAAATCTTCTGGAGAGTATATTCTCGTTAGCAGTGGACTAATTATAATAGGAATAGTTTGTGCAGTTGTTGTTCCTGTAATTAAGGTTAGTACATTTTTGGCAAATTCGTTTTTTGGGAAGAATTTATTCATTAATTGCCTATAATCTCTCTTTTTATTTTATCTAAATCACGAACTTTCATGTATGGATGCATTGGAAAACTCAACACTTCTCGTGAGACGAGATCTCCCACTGGCAACGCTACATCTTCTTGTAAAATTGGTTGTTTATTTAATGGTACTGGATAATGTACTACAGTTGGAACACCTTTTTCTTTTAATTGGTTTTGAAAGGTATTACGGTTTTTTACTCTAATTGTATATTGTGCATAAGCACTAATGTTATGCTTTTCAATAAATGGTGTTGCCTTTATATCCATTTGTTTAAATAATATATTATATAGTTTAGCAATTTCTTGCCGTTGGAGAATTTCCGTATCTAAAATTTTTAATTTTGACAATAAAACAGTAGCTTGTATTGTGTCTAAACGGCTATTTATTCCAATACGGATATGATGGTAGCGACGATCTTGTCCATGTCTAGCAATTTGACGGGCGATGGTGGCAAGTTCTTCTTCACTGGTAAATATTGCGCCTCCATCACCATAACATCCCAATGGCTTGGTTGGAAAAAATGAGGTAGTGGCAATAGTAGTTAGATTACAGGATTTCTTCCCTTTATAACTTGCCCCAAAACTTTGGGCTCCATCTTCAATAACGGGAATATTATATTTTTCTGCAATAGTATTGATCGCATCATAGTCGGCACATTGCCCATATAGGGACACAGGTATAATTGCCTTTGTTTTTGGGGTGATTGCTGCTTCTAAAACTTTGGGGTCAAGATTATAGGTTCTTTCCTCAATATCGACAAATACCGGTTTTGCTCCAAGTAGGGCAACTGTTTCTGCAGTGGCGATATAAGTGAATCCTGGTGTTATTACTTCATCATTGGCAGTTACACCTAATGCCATTAGGGCAATTTGCAACGCATCGGTACCATTTGCGCAGGAGATGCAATATTTGGCACCACAGTAATCGGCAAGACGTTCTTCGAGTTCAGCAACTTCTTGACCTAATATATAGCGACTATGAGCTAACACACGATGAATACTTGTTTCCAAAGAGTCTCGTATCTGATCTTGTTGTGCATCTAAATCAACAAATGGGACTTTAGGCTCATGAGGCGGCAAGAGCAAATAATCCTTTGGAGATATCGTTTTGTCAGGATGGCGGCTTAACAGTTCTCTATCTCGTGTAAGTAACCGTGTATTACCGGAAAAACGGGATAGTGCCATAATTAACTGTTCATCTCCAATATCTATTGCATCAAGGACATCTCCTTCACCAGCCAGTGCTGCTAACCAATGTGTTTGTGAGGTAAATTGTTTTAGATATTGTTTGGTTTTTGCGAAGAGTTGTTTTTTGCTTTGTTCGGGATTTAGCAGTCTTAATTCGTTATATAAATTGTATTGTAGTATTTGTAAGCTACCTGTATATAGCCATAATTTGTCACCACTGATCTGGCATTTTTTTATTGCGGCATGAGAAATATTAGCAAGAGGTCCTTTTCCCAGGCAAACATCCAAAACGATTTCTATATCCAGTAATAAATTCATTCTATTAATTTTTTGTTAATATTAACTGCTGGTAAGTTTAAACGCCTCAGCATATTTTATTTGTTTTGCCGTTATCTCGGGTAGATTCTCTTCATCAAATATAGTGTTTTTGATTTTATCATAAATACTACGTTCCACAGCCATCTTATCAACAATTTTCCTGGCAATATCTTTTGGTAAATGTGAGAGATAATCTGGAATGCTGGCTTCTTCTATTGAGTCCATAAAATTTCCACCATAAGTGAATATTATTCGTTGTTAGTTATTAAGTGTCTAGAGGGTTTCTCTTTAACCAAATCCTTAGATTTAGTTCTTATGATTACTACCTTTGTGGTGATGCCTTGTTAAGGTGCCATCTTTAAGGATATATCTGGTTTGTGTGTGATTACAAATACAAGAGGCATTACCCTGCAATGGTAAATCCAGTTGTTCCCCGTATTCGCTCATCCAGCCAATTTGCCTGGCAGGAACACCCACCATCAGAGCATAGTCAGGGACATCCTGATTTATCACAGCACCCGCTCCTATAAAGGCAAATCGTCCAATTGTTACTCCACAGACAATGGTACAGTTTGCTCCGAGGGTGGCTCCTTTTTTTACTCGTGTATCAAGGTATTCATTTTTACGTTCTATGAGAGAGCGCGGGTTGTAAACATTGGTGAAAACCATGCTGGGACCGCAAAAGACTCCTTCTTCCAGAAAAACGTTATCATAAATAGAAACATTATTCTGTATTTTGCAGTTGTTACCAATTTCAACGTTATTTCCAACAAAAACGTTCTGACCAAATGAGCAATGAACACCAATTTTTGCACCGCCACAGATATGAACAAAATGCCAGATTCTGCAACCATCACCAATTTGCGCGCCTTTATCGACAATGGCACTTGGGTGTATGCTATAATTTACCATTAGTATACCAAAGGAAGAGAGATTGTTTTATTATCACGTGCAGACAAGTATGTGGCTGTAAGCAGTTCGAGAGATTTCAGTCCCTCTCTTCCATCTGTAATGGGGACTGCTTCGCCTCGTAACACATCAATCACGTTTTTATAATACAATGGATGGCCAAAACCATAAACAGAAGTTGTCTCATAACTTGCTTTTTTTACAGATTCATCATAGTCACGAGTATCTGCAAACTGCCATTCTTGAATCTCATTGACTGCAACCCCGCCAACTCGAACAGTTCCTTTTTCACCCAGGATAGTGATTGATCCCTCCATATTTTTCGGATATGTCAGCATTGTTACAGCCATAGAACCAAGTGCCCCATTACGCCACCTGATATTAAGCACACCAGTGTCTTCAACTTCAATTGCTCGATGAGTAGAAATCATTGCCTGAACATCTTGTACTGGGCCGATGAGCCACTCAATCAGGTCAACATAATGGCTTGCCTGGTTCATAAAGGCTCCACCATCAAACTCCCAGGTTCCTCGCCATTCTGCTTGATCATAATATTCTTGAGGGCGAGTCCAGAAAACATTTAAATGGACCATATGAATACGACCGAAACGTTTTTCTGCTACAGCCTTTTTAAGTAACTGTAAGGTTGCATTCATCCTGTTTTGTTTGACAACAAAAAGACGCTTACCTGCTTCATCTGCAGCATGTACCATGCGTTCACCATCAATCATACGAGTTGCCATCGGTTTTTCTGTCATAACATGACAACCTGATTGCAATGAGGTGATGGCTTGTTGTGGATGTAAGCCAGAAGGAGTTGCCAGAACGACAATATCAGGCTGAGCTGAAGAAAGGAGTTCTCGCAGATTCTTATATCCAGGAGCACCTGTTCGCTCTATTCCTTTCTCTAATGCTTTAGGGGCAGTATCGCAGACACCAACGACTTCGATATTGTCTTTATGTACATCCATTGCTCCAAAATGATTTTTTGCCACACGTCCACAGCCCACCAGAGCAAACTTGATTTTTCGGTTTTTGATAGTCTCAAACATAGTTTTCCTATTAATAAAAATAAAGTGAGTAGTTATAAATTCTGATGATTTTGTTTGAGTGACCTACAATCTATTATCACTCTTCTTTAAGAATCCTTTAACATCATATATTATTGATTTTTTCTTTCCCAGCGAGTCCATATCCAAAGATTGAAATTCGTTGTGTGCTACACCTAAAACGATAGCATCAAATTTTCTGTCGGGTAGTTTCTGTCTGCTTTTTATTCCATATTCGTTTTGTACTTCCTGGGGATTTGCCCAAGGGTCATAAATTGTTACTTTTACCCCAAAATCTTCTAGCGATCTGATCACATCTATAATTTTGGTGTTGCGTACATCTGGACAGTTTTCTTTAAAGGTTATTCCCAGCATCAATATTTCTGCATTGTTCACAAGGATATCTTTTTTTATCATCGTTTTAACTATTTGGTCTGTAATGTATTTACCCATGGAATCATTCAGTTTTCTCCCAGCTAGGATAATCTCCGGGTGATAACCGTATTCTTGTGCTTTTTGTGCTAAATAAAAGGGGTC
>PDWI01009161.1_pt1 | contig 11443 bp, 10 predicted proteins | sample 1430891 | NCBI WGS metagenome assembly PDWI01 (sample SAMN01162508, study PRJNA174530) | Oral metagenome, whole genome shotgun sequencing project. | biome: Marine environment; feature: Marine mammal; material: Swab sample of the gingival sulcus; isolation source: swab sample of gingival sulcus... | reverse complement strand
AGGCGACAGCAACGATACAGTTGAATTAGATAACAGCGAAGGACAGTGGCAACAAACCACCAGCGACATCGAAGGTTATACAATGTACACCAGTGCCGACAACGTCACTTTATACATTGAAACAGAGGTGAATAGCGTTATTATTTAGTGATTAGTTTAGATAGCGAATGCAATGGGCGTATACAATACGCCCGTTTTATTTAAAATAATTTACTATAAATAATTAATTTAAATTTTAATCGCAATCATTGAACCAAAATTAAAACATTGAAACCATAAATCGATATGATTAAATCCTGCTTGTTGTAGGCGATTTCTATGTGTTTGAATACTATCTGTTCGCATCACATTTTCTAATGCGGTACGTTTTTGACTAATTTCTAATTCGCTATAACCATTTGCTCGTTTGAAATGATGATGTAAATCTATCATTAATTCATTCATTATAGGTTCTTCAAAAGCAAATTTTTCAGAAAGGACTAATACGCCGTTTTTATTTAATCCTTGATAAATGTGAGTTAATAAGGCTAGGCGATCTTCTGGTGGTAAAAATTGTAGTGTAAAATTTAGCACGACCATAGAGGCATTTTTAATTTCAATATGACGAATATCATCACATAAAATATCAACGGGTACATTAGAGTGAAATGAATTTAGGTGTGTTTTGCAACGCTCTACCATTGCAGGTGAATTATCAACCCCAATAATATTAAAATGATCAAATTTCACATTACGGCGAATAGATAAAATTCCTGCACCACGAGAACAACCGAGATCATATACATTAGAGTCTTTTGTTACAAAGCGTTCTGCAAGCATTCCGATTGCTGTAATAATATTTGAATATCCAGGCACAGAGCGTTGAATCATATCTGGAAAAACTTCAGCAACAGACTCATCAAAAGTAAAATCGCCAAGTTTATTAATTGGTGCAGAAAATAATGTATCTTTAGCCATAATTTAAAATAAAAAGAGTGAGAGTTTAAAGGCGAGCATTTTAACAAGTTTTTATTATTAAGCCAATTTTGTAATTATAGTAATATGCTAAATTAAATTGAAGTTAGCACTATGATTTTGTAGGTCGTGTTAGCGTTAGCGTAACACGACATATTAAATAAATGAGAAGGAGTTGTGTCGTGTTACGCTAACGCTAACACGACCTACGAACCTTATTGATTTATAATATATTTGTATAGGCGTTGTATGCAACGTCTCCAAGCTAGATATTAAGAATAATTTTACTTTTTATTTTAATTCCCTTAATCTTATCAGTTGAGAGAATTTTTTATAGCGTGAGCTGAATTAGAATATAAAATGAATGTAGATACGGAAAATATTATAGAATGTGCAAATTGTGGGCTATTTGTTGATAAAACCAAGGTATCAACATCCACTATTTTGAAATGTCCAAGATGCAATTCAAAATTAAAAGCACATATAAATGAGTGTTTTGATGCGTTATTTTATGCGATTTCTGCATTAATGTTGTTTATTTTAGTGAATATCTATCCGCTTATAGATCTTTCTTTTACAGGGTTGGATTTACAAACGACATTAATTGGTACTGTGGGGGCATTATTTTCAAGTAATATGTTTTTTGTTGCAATGATTGTTTTTTTTACTATTGTATTGATGCCGATTTTAAACTCATTGATTATTATTATGTCTTTTATTCAAATGCACACAAAACTAAGGATTTTTACAGAAACATTATTGCACGATGGTTTGAAATTTACGCAATCTTGGACATTTATTGAGGTTTTTATTTTAAGTATAATTGTTACTTATATAAAATTAACAGGAATGGTTTCTTCAACAAAATTTGATTGGGGATTTTATATTCTTTTAGCTTATATTGCTTGTTTTTACTTATCAAATAAGAAATATCAAGGTGAAAGGGTTTTTGGAGAATAAATGGCATTAATATCTTGTCGAAATTGTAGAAAGGTTTATGAAAAGCCTGATTTGAGGGAGTTTATTTGTTCTCGATGTAAGCATACGGTAAGGCATAGAATTAAAAATTCACTTCAGCGTTCGCTAGCACTTACTATCAGTGCTATTTTGTTATATATTCCTGCAATGATTTATCCTATGATGGAAGTGACACAGTTTGGCATTAAAACATCAAGTAATATTATTGAGGGAGTTATTGCTTTCTTAGATATGGAAAGCTATTTTATTGCTATTGTTATATTTATTGCGAGTATTATTATTCCATTGATTAAGTTAATTGGATTACTGTTTATTTTTCTGTCTTTAAAAATGAATTTAAAAATAGGAAATCACACGAAGAATAAAATGTTTCATTTTATTGAGTTTATTGGAAAATGGTCGATGATAGATATTTATGTTGTTGCAATATTGACATCAATTATTCAAGTAGGGGAAATGTTTAATATTAAAGGTGGTTTAGCTGCAACTTCCTTTGCTTTAATGGTGATTATTACGATGATTGCGGCACAAACATTTGATACAAGGATTATTTGGGATGAAAGATAATAAAGAAGAAATGAATACTGAAATTACAGTTTATGAGCCTAAGATAAAAGAGAAAAAAGCCTCTTTTGTTTGGGTTGTACCGTTAATTATTTTAATGATTTTAGGATGGGTTGTGTATGACTCGTATTCTAAGAAAGGGACTAATATTGTGGTTTCTTTTCAAAATGCAGAAGGTTTAAAAAAGAATGTAACACCTTTGGAATATAAAGGGATACAGTTAGGAAAAGTGACTAGGATTTCTATTAACAAAGATCTTAAAAGTGTTGATGTTAATATATTAGTAAATAGTGATGCAGCGGCTTATGTTGCGAATACAAACTCAAGATTTTGGATAAACAGACCAAGGGTGACACTCACAAAGGTATCTGGTTTAAATACACTTATAAGCGGTTATAAAATTGAGCTTTCTCCCAAAAAACTGGTAAAAGAAGAGGAGTTAGATAATTTTGAAGAGCAATTACGTTTTGTTGGATTAGATACAAAACCAGATGATGATTTATCAGGACGAGGCTACTATGCCACACTTATTGTGAATGATGAGGTAAATCTTGATGTAGGGGCTCCCATTTTCTACAATAATTTTCAAATAGGTGAAGTTATATCTAAAGATTTAATTGAAGATGAATTATTAGTAAAAGCTTATATTTTTGATAATTATAAACATTTAGTTAATAAAAGTTCTAAATTTGTACTGAATGAAGCATTAAAAGTGAATTACGGTGCAGCAGGTTTGAGTGTTGAATTAGGCTCTGTTTATTCTGCCATCGTAGGAGGCGTTACGGTTGTTACTCAAGATAAAAATGCAGAGTTGATTAAACCAGGTGAAAGATATGTGCTTTATTCAGGACAGGAAGAGGTTAAAAATAAGCAAGTGTTTAATTTAACGATAAAAGAACTTGATGGAATAGACAAAGGTACGTCGATTTTATATAAGGGAATAAAAGTTGGAGAAATTTCAAAAATTAATCTACAAAAAGAAGATCTTTTAATAAATGCTTATTTATATGAAGAGTATAAATATCTTTTAACAGAAAATACTCAATTTTTAATTCAAAAACCTGAAGTGTCGCTACAAAATGTTAAAAACTTAGGCAATATTATTAAGGGAAATTATCTGAGTTTAATTTATAAAGAAGGGGTTTTTGCAGATAGCTTTAAGATTCTAACAAAAGATGAATTTGGTATCAGTAAAGATGATATTATTCTTTCTTTATACACTAAAAATTTAAACTCTATTCGTAAAACATCTAAGGTGTATTATAAAAATATCGAGGTGGGTAGGGTTATTGATTATGCTTTAACTCAAGATTTAGATAAGATTAAAATTGATGTTGCTATTTCAAGTCAGTATAAAGATATTTTAAATGATCATATTCTTTTTTATGATATGAGTTCTAAGTTGGTTCAACTTAAATCACTCAATTTAGATATTAATTTTAGTGGCATTGAACCGCTTTTAAATGGTGCAATTGGTATTGTTGGTGAGAAAAGAACTGAAAAGTTAAAGCAAAGAGAGTTTAAGCTGTATCCTTCTTATAAAGATGTTGAAAAACTAAAACAAATTTATAATAAAGGCTTTGAGCTTAACGCATCTTTTAATAATGACTTTGAATTAACACCTAATACGGCGATTGTATATAAAAATCAAGAAATTGGCTTTGTAAAACAGGTTAAATTTAATGATTCCCGATCATCAGTCACTTTGGTAATTTATAATAAATTTAAAAAATATATTAATAAAAGAAGTCGATTTTATAAAAAAGGGGCTGTTAAATTCCAAGCAACACTAGGCGGGATTTTATTTGAAGCGGATAACTTTACTTCTTTAGTGGAAGGGGCTTTACATTTAGATACAAAATCTCCAATTAGCTATAAAACACCAAAGATTTTTGCTAGTTTTGATGATATGCAAAAATCATCAAATAGTGTCACTATAACTTTTGATGATGTTGAAGGACTGCAAACAGAGTTTTCTTTCTTAACTTACAAAGGGGTGAAGATTGGTAAAGTAACAGATATTGGCTTAAATAGTAAAAATAAGGTGGTTGTAAAAGCTATTATTTTTGATCATTATGCAAAATTTGCTCGACAAGGCACCGCTTTTTATCTTAAAAAACCAGAGATTTCTTTAGAAAAAGTAGAAAACTTAAATGCCAATATGTTGCCTGTCAATATTGGGGTGTTAAAAGGTTCGGGTAAGTTTAAAAATAAATTTGTAGGTTATGATTCATTCGATTTAATTACGAGATCACAACGTGGCATTATTTTTAATGTAGAAGATCGTCTTGCTTCTAATATTGGTGCAAACTCGCCGATTTACTACAAAAATATACAGATAGGAAAGGTATTAAAAGCTGATTTGAAAAGAGATGGTTCAAGTACAATGTTAAGCTGTCTTATTTTTGATAAATATAGACATTTAGTGAGAACCAATTCAAAATTCTATGATATTAGTGGATTAAATGTTAATGTTTCTGTATTTGGTGGGATAGATGTTCAGGCAAATACAATGGCAAGTTTATTAAAAGGTGGCATTATGGTTGTGACACCTTATAAATATAAAGGAAGGGCCAGCACTAAAACAAAATTTATTTTACATAAAGATTTAGATAAAAACTGGAAAGAAATAAGTCCAAGTATAGGCTTTTAATGTTAAATTAAACTAAGGAGTTAATATGACTGAAGTTATCGAAATTCAAGCAACACAAGTAAAAGAATGGTTAGAAACTGGAGAAGCAATCTTAATTGATGTGCGAGAATCTCAAGAATTTATAGAGTGGCATATTCCACAAGCGACTTTTATGCCACTCTCAAATATTGATGAATGCTTAACGCTTTTAAAAGATGAGAAACGTAAAATTATTTTTCAATGTTTAAGAGGAATGCGTGGTAAAAAAGCCGCTGAGAAAGCAATGCAATTATATCCTAATGTGACATTTTATAATTTAACAGGGGGAATAAATGCGTGGAAAGAGGCTGGATTTAATATTATTTATGCACCTAGCAGCAAGAAAATTCCTTTAAATCGTCAGGTATTTATTGCTGTTGGTGTTTTTAATATTCTTTTTTCATTAGCAGGATTATCTCTTTTCACAGGATTGCTTGGTATTGGATTAATTTATGCAGGATTATCAGGAAATTGTGCATTAGCAAAATTACTTTCAAGAATGCCTTGGAATAAATAATAGTATATAATAAGAGCGGTTTTACTAATTAGAAGAGGAATTAAAGATGAGAATTAGAGAAGTATGTTATTACGGTGGTTTATGTTGTACATTATTTTTAGTCGGTTGTACTTCTAATGAAGGCGGAACATCATCAGTACCTAAACCAACGCCAGTAAATCCTAATCCTATCTCACTTCCTAGTAAACCGCTTCCTAATATTGATAACATTTCAAAACCTCCTAGTATATATCCTAACTTAAATGATAAATCTCACTTAAAAGATGAGGGAATGTTTATTTTATCTCCAGCAAAAATGGCAACAGATTTATCTTTGAATAGAAAAACTAAAAAGGTTGCTAGATTATCTGATGAAGATAGAAAACAAGTTTTTAAAGTATTTGAGAGAACAAATCAATATCGAAAAGAGAAAGGATTACCCGCGTTAAAGTGGGATGAAGATCTTGCTGCTTATGCTCAAATGCGTTCTTTAGAGTTAGTTAATTCTTATAATAAAGATCATAAAAGACCAAATGGTAGTTTTGGTTATTCTGAAATAATTATTAAAGCGGGTGGAGCAACAGGTGAAAATATAGCCTCTGGACAAGGTAATGCTGAAATTGTTTCATTGGGTTGGAAAAATAGTCCAACACATTATAAAAATATAGTTAATAAAAAGTATGACCGCATTGGTATCGGTTTTGTTCGAGTACCTCAAAGCTCAGATGGGAAAAAATATACTTATTATTGGACTCAAACATTTGGTGGAGGAAATGCTCATAGCCCATATAGCTTTAATAATAAGAAACAACCTCAGCCAAATACAGCACATATTTTAGGTGAAAATATTAAAGTAGCTGATAATAAGCTGGTGATTACAGGTGGCACAGAAGTTGAAACAGATGCAAGTCGAGGATATAAAAATAGAATGCTAAGCAATCCTATTTATGCAAAAAGTTTAAAAATAAATGGGACATACATTGATCTTATCGTTCAAGATCCTAAAAAAGCAGGTTTTGATTATCATACATTTGCGGAAGTTGTTGATAAAAATACAAAAGATCTTTGGGCTGTTCAGTATGTCAATATTGGAAAAATTATGATTCCTAAAAATATTGATGTAATAAATGCAACTTATAAAGGCGCTTCATTAGGTACTGTTAATCAAAATACTCATTATTATGCAGATGTTGAAGCTAAAATTACGGGTAAAAATATGGATATAGCCTTTAGTAATACTCGTTTTTATAAAGATGGTCATTTTTATCAATATCGCGGAAAGAAAACTGAAATTCAGGAAATAATAAGAAATCTCAATTTTAAAGATAGCCTTAAATGGGATGGCAATAAATTTATTAAATATAATAAAAAGACAGGAGAGTATATACAAGCGTATTTCTATGGTTCAAAAGGAGAGGAGTTAGGTGGACAATTTGAACGAGATATAAATTATGTAGGATTATATCAAGGTGCTTTTGGGGCAAAAAAAGTACTCAAAACTCACTAATAATTCAATTGAGTAAATTAATTAAAACTCCCTACAATCTTTAGGTCAATTAAATGAAAATACTTGTAATTTCAGGCTTTCTCGGTGCGGGAAAAACCTCTTTTATTAAAGAAATGGTTAAGCAGACAGGGCGTCAATTTGTTATTTTAGAAAATGAATTTGGCGAATTGGGGCTAGATGGCGAGCTATTAAAACAAGAGCAAAGCCAAAATAAAGATGTTGATATGAAAGTGTGGGAGCTGACAGAAGGTTGTATTTGTTGCTCCCTCAATTTAGACTTCAGCTACTCGGTGCTAACGATTGCCAATACCCTTAACCCAGATTATTTGTTGATTGAGCCAAGTGGTGTCGCAATGCCGAGTAAAATCCTTGAACAGCTTAATCGCATTGTGTATGAAGATATTTCATTGATTGCGCCTATTACGATTGTGGACGGTCGCCATTATCAAGAAAGTAAGCAGAATTATCCTGATTATTTTCAAGATCAACTCAATACTGCAGGCACAATAGTGGTGAGTAAATCAGAAACCTTTGCGGAAACAGACTTTCAAGCGGTTAAAAAAGAATTGAAATTTGCAAATAATGCGGAGTTTTTAGGATCGCATTATTGTGAATGGAATAAAGAGCAGTGGCTTGCATTATTGGACAAAGGCATTGAAATTCAACAAAAAAATAATAAAGTGAATTATCGTTTCTTTCGTCACGAAACACAAAAAGTTGATCCATTGGAGAATATCAGTTTTTCATCTCATCGTATTTCAACGATTGATCAACTGGCGGATAAATTATTTTGGCTCACATCAGGCTTATTTGGCAAAGTGGCACGCGTAAAAGGCTATGCCAAAATTGGCGGTTTTTGGACAAAATTTGATATTGTGGAAAGTCAATATACCATTACAGGTTGCACTGAAATGCCCGATGAACGCATTGTAGTGATTGGTCAGCAATTAAATAATAAGGCAATTCAACAATTATTTATGTGTTAATTTTTTTAGAAAAATAGTTTACAATCATTGCTTACTACTCTTATATTTCTAATAAAAGGACACAATTATGCAACAATTAACCCAATCAGTATTAGAAATTGTTTATCAAGCAGGACAGCATTTAACAGAGTTTTATGCTGGTTCAGTTAAAATTCATATCAAATCTGACAGCACTCCAGTTACCGAAGCTGATTTATTTCTTAGCAAATTTTTAATCAACGCACTTTCAAAACTGACTCCAAATATTCCGATTTTATCCGAAGAAAATTGTGATTTTTCATTATCTGAACGTTCTAAATGGAATGAATATTGGCTGATCGATCCCCTTGATGGCACACAGCAATTTATTGATCGAACTGGACAATTTTCGGTTATGGTCGCCTTGGTTCGCCATAATAAACCTGTGCTTGGTATTATTCACGCTCCTATCTTTGATAAAACCTATTATGCGATTGAAAATCAAGGTACATTTTTAATAGAAAAAGGTGAAACAAAAAAATTAGAAAAAAAGAGTAAGAAAATTAAAAAATCAGACCGATTAACTATTACTATTGGCAAAAAGGGGCATAAAATTATTGAAAATAGCACTCAACACCCCTTTGAATTTTTACAGTTTGGTTCAAGTAGTTTAAAAGCGGGGCTTGTGGCAGAAGGAAAAGCAGATTGCTACATCAGTTTTGGTAAAACAGGGGAGTGGGATACCGCTGCATCAGAAGTGATTCTTTCAGAACTTGGCGGTGAGATTTATGATCTTAATTTTGACCCTTTAACTTATAATCAGCGAGAAACTTTTATCAATCCGCCTTTTATTATGGTGCGAGATCGTTCAGTAAATTGGCGGGAAATTTATCAATTTAATTGATAATAACAATTAAAGAATTTATTAGAAATATGGCATAGTATTAAAAAATTAATATAATGGAGATTTAATAATGAATGCAGAAAATTGTATTGTAATTTTTGGTGCGTCAGGAGATTTAACATATCGTAAATTAATCCCTGCACTTTATGACTTGTATCAAATTGGGCGACTAAGTGAAAAGTTTTCTGTATTAGGTGTTGCACGTAGTGAATTTAGCGATGAAACATTCCGTGAAAAAATGTATGGTGCTTTAATTGAAGCAGGGCATTCAAGCTGTGAAACTTTAGATAAATTCTGTGAACATCTTTATTATCAAGCAGTTAATACCTCTGAATCAGATGATTATGCAAAATTAGTACCAAGATTAGCTGAATTACATCAGCGTTATGAAACAAAAGGAAATACCCTTTATTATTTATCTACACCGCCAAGTTTATATAGCATTATTCCAGAATGTTTAGCGGCTCAAGGATTAAACATAGAAGAGAACGGTTGGAAACGTTTAATCGTTGAAAAACCTTTTGGTTATGATATTGAAACTGCACAAGCATTAGATATTCAAATTCACAAATATTTTGCAGAACATCAAATTTACCGTATCGATCACTATTTAGGTAAAGAAACAGTACAAAATTTATTAGTATTACGTTTCTCAAATGGCTTATTTGAACCTCTTTGGAACAGAAATTTCATTGATTATGTGGAAATTACAGGTGCAGAAACCATTGGTGTAGGCGATCGTGGTGGTTATTATGATGGTTCTGGAGCAATGCGTGATATGTTCCAAAACCACCTATTACAAGTATTAGCAATGGTTGCAATGGAACCACCTGCGATTATTAATGCAAATTCAATGCGTGATGAAGTCGCAAAAGTGTTACATTGTTTACACCCATTAACAGAGGAGTCTGTTAAAAATAACCTTGTGTTAGGGCAATATACTGCAGGTGAAATTAATGGTAAGGCTGTAAAAGGTTATTTAGAAGAAAAAGGTGTGCCGCCAGAATCTAATACTGAAACTTATATGGCGTTACGCTGTGAGATTGATAGCTGGCGTTGGGCAGGCGTGCCTTTTTATGTCCGTTCAGGAAAATGTTTGCCAGCACGAGTGACAGAAATTGTCATTCATTTTAAAACAACACCGCATCCGGTATTTAGTCAAAATGCACCTGATAATAAATTGATTATCCGCATTCAACCAGATGAAGGCATTTCAATGCGTTTCGGTTTGAAAAAACCTGGAGCAGGTTTTGATGCTAAAGAAGTATCAATGGATTTTAGCTACGCGGATTTAGCGTCGCCAAACCTATTAACTGCTTACGAACGTTTATTATTAGACGCAATGAAAGGCGATGCGACCTTATTTGCTCGTACTGACGCTGTACACGCTTGCTGGAAATTTGTTGAGCCAATCTTAGCCTATAAGAAAAATGGCGGACGAGTTTACGACTATGAGGCAGGCTCTTGGGGACCAAAAGAGGCAGATCGTTTAATTGCCAAAGAAGGTAAAGTATGGCGTCGTCCATCAGGTAAAATGAAGAAAAAGGTATAATAGTAATGAATAAAACTATTTTTGAAACTGCAGAGCAAGCCGTTGAAAAGATCGCCCAAGAATTTAAAACGTATAGTGAACAGGCTCAGCCTGTTCATATTTCACTTTCAGGTGGCAGTACGCCAAAATTACTTTTTAAAACACTTGCTCAACTGCCTTATAACACTGAAATAAATTGGAAAAACCTTCATTTCTGGTGGGGCGATGAGCGAATGGTTGAGCCAACTAACCCTGAAAGTAATTATGGCGAAGTACAAGCATTATTGTTTGATCATATTGATATTCCTAAAGAAAATATTCATCGAATTTTAGGCGAGCAAGAGGTGCAAGGTGAGTTAATTCGTTTTGAACAAGAAATCAAAGATTGCGTACCAAACCAAGAATTTGACTGGATTATTTTAGGAATGGGGACAGATGGACACACCGCCTCTCTCTTTCCAAACCAAACAGATTTTGATGATGATCGTTTAGCTACAATCGCACAGCACCCTGAAACAAAACAGCTACGCATTTCAAAAACAGCAAAATTGATTGAGAAAGCAAAACGTGTTACCTATCTTGTAACAGGACAAAGCAAAGCGGTTATAATTAACCAAATTTTTGCAAATGAGCCAAAAGCACAAAGCTATCCAGCGGCTAGAATTAAAGCGAGCAATGACAATACCGAGTGGTATTTGGATAAAGAAGCAGGGGAGCGATTAGGTTCACTTTAATTTTAAAACAATCTTTAATGTGATTTTAGGTATTAGCCTTTGGAATGTGCTTTTAGGTTCGGATAATGATAAGTGATGTATAAATATAAAGTTTACTTTATAAATACGCTTTGTTATTATAATTGGCGATAACTTTATAAAAAGGGGAAATTATGGCTAG
>PDWI01009160.1_pt1 | contig 11443 bp, 10 predicted proteins | sample 1430891 | NCBI WGS metagenome assembly PDWI01 (sample SAMN01162508, study PRJNA174530) | Oral metagenome, whole genome shotgun sequencing project. | biome: Marine environment; feature: Marine mammal; material: Swab sample of the gingival sulcus; isolation source: swab sample of gingival sulcus... | reverse complement strand
GCCGAGGTCGCCGCCGGGCGCGGCTACCTGCCGGCCGGCCCGAACATCCTGCGTGCTTTCGGCACGCCGCTGCCGGACGTGCGGGTGCTCATCATCGGCCAGGACCCCTACCCCACCCCCGGCCACCCGATCGGGCTCAGTTTCGCGGTGGCCCGCGACGTGCGGCCGTTGCCCGCCAGCCTGCGCAACATCTACATCGAACTGCACGACGACGTCGGCGTCGATCCACCCGGACACGGCGATCTGTCCGCGTGGGCCGAGCAGGGCGTCATGCTGCTGAACAGGGTGCTCACCGTCCGGCCGGGCGCGTCGGGCTCGCATCGTGGCAAGGGCTGGGAGCAGGTCACCGATGCGGCGGTCCAAGCGCTTGCCGCCCGTGGGGGCCCGTTGGTGGCGATCCTGTGGGGACGCGACGCCCAGGCGGCCGGGGCCGGTCTCGGCCCGGTTCCCCGCATCGAATCGGCCCACCCCAGCCCGTTGTCGGCCAGCCGGGGGTTCTTCGGCTCCAAACCGTTCAGCCGGGCCAACGCGGCATTGGTGGAGCAGGGCGGGCAGCCGGTGGACTGGTCACTGCCGCAATGACCGACGCCCCAGCCGGGCCGCTGCAGGACCAGCATCGCTCGATGCAGGCCGGACTACGCGCGTGGGTGGAGAGACCAGACCGACCGGACGCTGGGTTACGTGGAGCAGCTGTACACCTTCGCAGACCGGGACCGGATCAACTTGTCCGCTCAACGTGTGCTCTCGGTGTGCCACCTGGCGCTGATCACGGTGGGCCGCCTGCACGAGGCCAGGCGTGGGGAAAGTGCGCACCATGTCGAGTCCACGCACCGACGATCGACCACCCCTCGCGCGATACCCACACGCCGGGCACCTCAACCACTTCCGCGACCGCAACACCACACCGACAACCACCTGCCTATCCCGGCGTCATCGGCCTCCACCCCAACGACACGCACCCCCTCCAGGCCCAGCACACGATTCAGTACGGTAGTTGCACGCACGGGTGGTCTCTTCCAGGTCGAAGCATCAGCACTCCGAACCTACGGGAGCCCACCCGTGCCTCATACCACACGCCCCCCATTCACGACAGGAGAGCCCGCGTTTATTGGGCCAGAGATGGCTTATCGAGTGATGAGTAGCAGATGTCGTACTTGACACCAGTGCAAATGGTGGCGTTGGCAGTACCCGGCGCTCCAACCGGCGTTCGAGTGAAATCCATAAACACGCTGGAGGCCGCCGACCTTCGGATCACGCACCGAGTTCTTCGATAAGCCATGCGTGGGCCAGAAGGCTCTCATTGTGCGCCCTATTTATCGACACACCACCGACGTGCCCACCTGTAGAAATTCTGCATACGACGTGCATTGATTCTACGGAAAGCGAGGCTTTCCGGTACAAGTGGCTGAACTTTTCGATCGAACCGGTGTCGACTCGAGAGTCGTTTATCGCACCTCGAATCCAAGCTCGTGGTAACGGGGAACCGTGTGGAGGCAAGCCGCCGACAATCTCCATTGGAGAAATATGTTCCAACATCAACCTATCGCCTGAATTATTGCCGGGGTTTCCGAACTCCGCCCAATCTGTGGTTGTCAGATTGGCGTCGGGGTTTCTGAGTGCCGCGACCGGGTCAAGGAATGGATTCACAAGATAAAGTGCTCTAAGCCAAGACGGCTCATTGAGGCAGGCGGTGGCAGCGATGAGTCCTCCTGCACTCGCAGCGGTTAGAGCGATGCGCTTGGCATCGATCTGCGGATGTCTTCTTAGGAGGTCGATGCTGACGAGAAGGTCTTCGACCGATCGGTGATGTCGGCGGCCTATGGCTTGGTGATGCCAGGAGGGTCCGTACTCACCACCTCCGCGCACGTGACAATACGCGACCGCGATTCCGCGAGATAGCAGATGATCCGTAAACGGGTCGTATGGGCCCTCGAGGCTGATGCCATAAGCGCCATACACGTGCACGACAACGGGCCGTGGTTCGGCTCCGGGTGGAAGGAAGAGAGTCACTGGAATGCGGATACCGTCTTCGCCTTCTGCGGAGAGGGCATGGGCATCTGCACGCCCGGTCGAGGTGGGTTGGAGTTCTTCGCCGACCGAGGCAAAGATCGCTTGTGGCCGATGTATGGGTGAGGAGACGAGGAAGGACAAGCGACCGTTATCTGTGTTTGTCGATGGGAGCATTATGCCAGCATGTGGTGCATTCCATAAGACCGTGGCCCCCAGGTCGGGTGCCCATATTGACATGCGTCCGTTGTTACGTCCGACGACGACGAGAGTGTCGCCAACGCTTTGGAGACGCTGTCCGAGGAAGCCAGGTGATGGTGCCGCGTAGGGCGCCTTCTTGCCGGGGAGGTGGATTAACTTGCTTCGCGTGCGGTCGAGGACGGCGAGACTACCGCGTGAGACCACGACGTCGGCGTCTTCAACGTTAGTTTCCAGTTTTCGGCACGCCGGAATGGCACTCGGACGTGCCGACAGCTCCCAGTGTGTTGATGATTTTGCACTCCGGGATACGAGAATTGCCATGCTGTCGCTGACAGCGCGCACAACGAGCCGACGAGTTCGATCAGGCTCTTCCAGAACTAACGAAGGACTCTCTTCGGCAGCACTTAACCACAGCGCCTGGTGCGGGCGCAGCTTGGCGTCGCGGCGTATCCAGAGAAGGCCGTTCCCGAACGCGTGCACTCGCGGCGTAATCGGGGCTTCGTCGTGAATCATGGCAACACTTTCCGAAGTGGCAGAGTAGATCCGGATTCGATATCTCTCATTACCGTGGGTGTCGCCGATGACTGCGTAGGCGGTCCGGTTGTGTGTTTGTACGAGCCTCTCATGGGGCTGAAGCTGGATGGTGGTTTCGTGATGCTCTCTGCCGGGGCCTCTGAGGTGCAGCGTGACGGGATGGGCTTCTCCGCCGTCGTTGGATTCTTGGTGCGACGGACGGAGCTGATCGAGTGTGCTTAGACTGCCGGCGAGCTCGGCAATTTTCGGGTTGATGATACGCTTGTCCATGTCAAAGTCCTTGTTCGCGCAGGTGGGTTTTGGGCCCGTTTCTCAGTGGTGCCAACGCAGGAGTCAGGAGAATGAGAAAGAGCGCGGTCCACGAGATGGTTGCTCCGACAATCATGGCGACAATGGGCCATGCGACTACGAAGGTGCCGAGTGCGGCATGGGACACGAAGGCGCAGACCAGGCCGCCGATGATGACGGGTATGGCTGCGGCTATCGTCGCAGCTAGAGTCATCGCGAAACTCTCGGACGCGATCAGGGACCGAACCTGCGGAGAACGCATGCCCGTTATTTGAAGGAGGGCGATCTCGCGTCCTCGGCCGCGTGTAGAGAGGGCGACTACGGCGAGGCTGGTGGCGAGCATGGATACAGCGACGACCGTGACGATTACCCAGATGTCCGTAAGGTCCGTCCGAGTTCCGGGTTGGAGGGTTTCAGTGAGTGCGACAACCGAGTTCACGGCGCACAGGAGGAGTCCGATCGCACCGAGTCCTGTCGCCAGCGGAGCAATCGTCGTGGCGCTGAGCGCTACACGATCTCGCGCCGCCCGGACACCCAGGCTGGGAACAACTAGACGGGAACGTACCAGCAGAGCATGGAGCAGCCAGAAAGCGAACGCGGCAATCTCCGGGCACAGAAGGTAAACGGCGATCAGAGCGCTCCCACCAGCATTAACAGCGAGATTGAACATCGAAGCCGGTGTGGTTGATCCTAGCTGCGACGAGAATCCTGCGGCGACGACGAGTCCGGCGGCGATGAGGATGAACAGCAATCCGCCAATGATTCTTAAGACCGTCGCGACCGTTCGAGGCTGCTCGGTGTTCACCGTTCTCAAAGCGGCGCTTGGGGGCGTGTGGGATGCGTGCCAGGCGGGGAGGAACCCGCCAATGAGAGCCGTCGCCACGCTGAGAAGGATCGTGACGAAGGGGGCCCAGGCGGTGAGGGTGAAGGCGGGCAGGGATGCCTCGGGTGCGACCGCAGCATTGAATCCGGGCACTACCCAGAAGCTCATCACAGTGGAGACGACCGTCCCCATCAGGGCTCCGCAGGTGGCAACGAGGGTCAGGATGAGGAGGGTGGCGAGGAACACGGTGGCCGGTGCCGTCCCCATGAGTAGCCAGAGAGCGTGGGAGCTGCGGGTGGCCTGCACACTGGCTTTGCCCACGATGGTCAGGCTGACCCAGGTGACAAGTGCGATCACGGTGTAGATCGTCACTGAGAGAATCCGGAACTCGGCCACGGAGGCCCCGGCTGCGGTGACTGAAGACTGGAAAGTGGGGTCGCCGGTCCACGCGAACTGGTGAACGCACACACCGACCAGGCAGGTAATAACGGCGACCACAGCGATCGATGGCATCCATTGTCGCCACTCGTCGCCGAACATTCTGATGACGTAACGCAGCACGGTTCACGCCTTCAGGTCAGTCATGATGTCCAGAAGCTGCTGACTGGTGCTGCGTCCGCGCGTGTTCACGGTGCGACCGTCGTGCATGACCACGACCGTGTCGGCTTGGGCGGCGGCTTCCAGGTCGTGGGTCACCATGACGATCATCTGCCCGTCATCGGCCATGTGGCGCAGGGTGGACAGCACGAATTGAGTGCTCTGCGAATCCAGGGCACCGGTCGGTTCGTCGGCGAAGACGATGCCATGTCGCCGCGCGAGTGCTCGGCATAGAGCTGTGCGTTGCTGCTCACCACCCGAGAGAGATCGGGCCGGAGCTTGGCACCGGTGGCCTAGCCCGAAGGACTCAATCAAGTTTCCCACCACCTCCCAAGGAACAGGTGCGTGATCGAGCCGGAATGGGAGCGTGATGTTTTCCTCCACGCTGAGGAAGGGGACTAGATTGTACTGCTGGAAGACGAAGCCGATCTCTGTGCGTAGCATGCTCGATCGTTGAGTTGTGGACTGACGGTAGACGTCTCGGCCGTTCACGATCACTGATCCGGAGGTTGGCTTGTCGAGACCGCTGAGGCACATGAGCAGGGAAGACTTGCCGGATCCGGAGTGGCCTACGACGGCGGTCAGCCCACCGCCCCGCAGTTCGAGGTTGCAGCCCTGAAGGACATCAGTGGTCATGTGCCCGTTCGACACAGACCGGCGAACATCCTGGGCACGGAGCATAGTCGTCATGCAGGGTCTCGTTTCTCTGAGTGCAACGGTCTGGATGGGTGTCCGTGGTGCTGAACGCATGAGGCGTTCAGCACCACGGAAACCGGTTCATGAGGGGGTCAGCAGTCGCCCCACGTAATCGAGCTCGGCCAGCCCGGGCACGGTGGGCTGACGCTGAAGGTGCTCACGCGCGCGGCGTCGTGGACGTCGACCTCGCCCTCGATGGTCTGGAAGTCGAGGATACGGTTCATGATTCTTCACCCCCTTTCAGTCTTCGTCGGTTTCCCGTTCACGGCCTGAACGGGAGGGCACTGTCGCCGTGGAGGACCTCCTGGAGCGCAGCGATCACGCCGCTGGCTCCGGTGAGATAGTCCGCCGACAGGCGCAGGTTCTGGTTACCGCGGAAAAACACACCAGTCTCGTCGATGACGGCATGCAGTCGAAGTGATCGAAGGTGGGAAGCGATCACTTCTTCGAGTACGGCAGAGGGGCGTAGCCGAACCCTTCGCGTGAGGTAGATGAGGAATCCGGCGAGACCGTGGGCTAGTGATGCCTGAGCACACTGGTGGTAGGTTGCTGCAGCGTCGATGCCGGTGAGCGATTCGGAGAACATCTCGGATCCCGTGACGCGCTGAAGTTCGAGGATCGCTAGCCCCGGTCCGAGAGATCCGACGCCGAGATAGGGCAGAGTTCGCCAGCCTTCGTCGAACTCGAGTGTGGCGTTCTTCGTTACCGTGCAGCGGGACAAGTCAGCGTCGATAGCTCGTATGGCGAGGTCGACGTAGCGGCCATGCCCGGTTGTTTCGTGCAATTGTGCGAAGAGAATGCCTGCCGCGCTCCAACCGTTGAGCAACCCCACGGACTCGCCTTGGGCTGCCTCGCCGAGCAGCTTCTCCAATTCATCGGCCGCTTGAAGGGGGTCGCGACCGCTGGCGTGCTGGGCGAGACCTACGCCAGCCCAACCGGACCAGAGAGTCGGATCGTTTGGCGTCGGAGGCGTGGACTGGGACAACGCATCGAGGGTTTCGGCGAGTCCTGCGACAAGGGCGACGTGCTCGATTGCGTCTCGGCCGCGGAGGCCACGCGACGTTACGTGTTCAACACGCTCAGCAAGCCATCGGTCGGCGGCTTCGGGGTCGACCGCGTGGGGGAAACGGTGAAGGAGGTCGACGAGCCCAGCCGCACCGTAGGGGTAGCCGGCCCGGTGCTCCATGGCGTGCTGAGAGAACACTGCAATGTCACCGGGGACGACGGGACCATCATCATCCCACTTCACCAGCCCCTTCACTCCACGGACGATCTCGTCACGCAATTGCTCGTCAGTGAGGTTTTCCAGCTGATCAGTTCGTATCACCGCAGCGTCTGCAGTCGCCTGTGGCAACGCATTGAGCGTGGCGCTGCGGATAGCTGCGGTCACCGGTTCGGGAACCGCGAGTTCGTCTCTCCCGCGGAGGAGCAGCTGGTCGATCTTCCAAGTGTTGCCCTGGTCGGCGATCGTTGCCTGCGGGTAAAGCATGTCCAGTTCCAGCATCCCTAGTGACCAGCTATCAGCATCCACACCGGTCAGGCCGACCATCGGTTCGTATCCGGGTGCTCCCTGTCTACACCGCCAATCAGGATCCATTCGGTGAGCAAACTCGAAGTCAATGAAACATGGCCGTGTCCCGTCACGCATGAGGACGTTCTTCGGGTGAATATCCCCGAGCAGCCAGCCAGCGGCGTGGATGGACGTGAGGGATTCGTTCAGATGCGCGACCGTATCTGTGAGCCACGCAGAGTATGCGGTGTCTTTAAGCTCCCACGGCGTGGGACGCAGAACCGGAGTGCGCATCATCCATTCGCGTTTGAGATTGTGCCCCTTAACATGTTCCATGACGAGGTATCGGTGCTCCCAGGCGGTGAACGAGCCGTAGTAGCCAGGAACGCAGTCGAGCCCTTGGAGTTCTTTCAGGACCTCCTCCTCATGGACGAGGCGCGCCAAGGCGTCCGTGCCGTCGACATCCAGTCCAGCCTGAGGGCGGGCTTCCTTCAGGACGACCGCGCTGCCCCGAGGCACAAACTCGTCGGTGGTTGCCTCGGCAAGGTAGACGCCGCCTGCGTTCGAAAAGTGCAGTGCCGAGCGCATCTCGAAACCAAAATCGACGTCTTCGTCGACTATTTCACTGGCTACTGGCTCCGGAAGGGTCGCCCAGGTCGGTGGTGTGAAGGTTGGCCGACGTGGATCCTCAACCTCGTTGCCGTCTGGATCAATTAATGTCGAGACAAAGCCAGCATCCTTAGATGGTGGCACGAATGCACCGAAGCGGAAGTAGACGGGGCCTGACTTCCACCGTCGATCCGATAGGATGTACGGGCCACGCTCGCCGGAAAGAAGCAAATCAAGGTCACGAAGCGTGGAAGCGAACTGCTCATCAGAACTGGGGTAAATGGTGATGAACTTACCGGCACTTGCCCGATCCGCGTACTTCCCATTTTGGGCGAGAAGGTTATTACGCCCAGAAATATGCTTGAACGGCAGGCGGGCGCCGAAACAGTATCGCGCGGTAGTGGCAAGAATGAATTCGGCGTTTTGCGTGGTGGCTGACACGTGGATCTTCCAGCCCTGTCTGGGGAAAACCCACTCGCATGGATACCAGTTGATCCAAGGATGTCTGACCTTTGACTCCCAATGCTGCGGAGCATCGATTGAAGCATCGAATTTGTGACTGTCCTCTTCTTGGTTCGTGGCCGCATAGAACGGGTTGCCGGGCTGGCAATAGCGTAGATACTCGAGATCAAGGGGCATTGCCAGCATCCTTTCAACAAGTCATCACCGGTTTCGAGTGCAAGCCAAGCATTGTAATGGATCGGCTTGGAGGCAATAATCCATGTCCAAGCGTCGCCTTCGCTAACTTGCGTCTATAACGCTATGGAACCGGCTTCGTTGACGCATCCCACCAGCGTCATGAGTGGCCCATGACCTCAGTCTTGGGCCACTCATGACCGCGGCTATGGGACTTCGACGGCTGGCGAGGTTAGGGTGGAAAGCGTGGGATCCTCCGGGGTAGACGTCGAGCGCACGCTGATCGCACTGCAAGCTGTGGCGCTGTTCTGCTTGGGTATGGCCGCAGTGCTGCGTGTCATCGACTTCACACAATCAGGTGCGGGGTTAGCCGTAGCGGTCATATGGTTCGTCCTCATCCCGCTCATCGCCGCGCTGTGGGTCATCCGCCTTCGTCTGGTCAGAGCGGGTCGCGGCATCACAGTGACTGCGGCGGCAGTGGCCCTGGCAACCCCTGTTGCCGTGTTTGGGACGCTGGATTTCACAATACCAGTTCTTCTTCTGATCGTGGCGTTCGCTGTAGTCGATGTGTCCCCGAAAGCAGGTTTTCAGGCGATGATCTGGATCTCGGGCATCGGGTTCGCGCTCCTCGTATCTGACAATCTGGAATCGTGGGAAACGTTCGGCAACGGGATTATTCAAGCACTAGTCAACGTGGTGCCCGTGGCTGTGCTCTTGTGCTTCGGCATAGTGCTCGGTCTCGCGCTCCGGGGCTTCGAACAGCGTCGAAACGCTGATCGCGAAGTCATTGACCGATTGAGGCACGCCTCGGGGATCGAGAAAGAACTCCTGCTTTCCGACGAGCGGGCGCGCAGCGCGCGCGAGCTTCACGACGGTCTCGGGCATCGCCTCACCTTGGTTTCGATGAGCCTTGAACTTGCCGAGCGGATGCGCGCTATTGACCCCGACCAGGCGTGGGAAGAGATCCGGATGGCGAGGGACACATCGAGTGAAGCATTGGCAGAGATGCGTATGTGGGTGCGTGCACTAAGTCCGGTCCGTGACGCGGGCACCCGAGGAATCGCAGCTCTTGAGCTGATAGCGGAGTCGTTCCGGGGTACCGGCGTCACTGTCGAAGTCTGTGCTGACGAGGAGTCGGACTCGGTACTTAGCTGCGATGACGCGACTGCTCTAGTGATTTACCGAGCGGTGCAGGAGGGACTGACCAATGCGCTCCGGCACAGCAGGGCACGTAGAGTCCGAGTCGAGCTCACTGTGGAGGATCGAGAACTAGCTCTGACGGTTGCCAACACCGTGGATCGTACGGTCGCATCGCAGCTCGACGAGGGTCAGCCGGATTTCGGTTTCGGATTGCGCGGTCTCGCTGATCGCGCAGCTGAGTGCGGGGGCTCGATGAGTGCGGGGCGTACCGGTGAGCAGTTCACGCTAACGGTCGCGCTGCCGCTGAGAAGGAGCCACGCAGCAAGACAAGAGAGCGCGTCATGAAACGCGAGGGTCCTACCCGTGTTCTGCTCGTCGAGGACCAGCAGCTAATCCGGCGCGGCTTGGTGATGCTGCTGTCCACGGTTGAAGGAGTGGATGTGACTGCACAGGCTGAAGACGGGCAGGCTGCGCTGGAAGTCCTCTCGGAAGTCGAGGTCGATGTCATTCTTGCCGACGCGAAGATGCCGCGGATGGACGGGGTTGAGCTCGCGTCACAATGCACGAACAAATACCCAGATCTCCCTGTCTTGGTTCTGACGACCTTCGATGATGATGCTCTGGTGCACGCCGCTCTTTCCGCAGGTGCCTCTGGCTTCTTGCTCAAAGACACGTCTATGGAAGAACTCACCGCAGCCCTCAACGCTGTCGTTCATGGCGGCATGGTGATCGACCCTCGCGTAGCACGCGCTGCTTTATCGTCTAAGGGCGCGGCTGAAAGCCCTCTTGCGATCCTCACACGCAGCGAACGCATTGTTGCTGAACTCGTGGCATGTGGCCTGACGAACACCGAGATCGCCGCCAGGCTCGTTCTCACCGAGGGCACTGTCAAGAATCACGTATCCGCGCTGCTTCGGAAGCTCGCGGCGCGCGACCGCACTACCCTAGCGCTCACGCTATACAAGGCCCTCGGTGAATGAAGCCCTAGGTCGGGTTCCCGACGCATGCCGACCTACCCACGCCACCGCGGGCTCGGCTTGGGCCGCGCTCGTGCTGACCGACGGACCCGACGGCACGCCCGTTCTGGTTAAGGACACATACCTGGCCGTGCGGATCGAGACTGCAGCCTCCGCGGAGTGCCGGTTCACTGAATGGTGCTTCACCTGGTCCGATGCCCTGGGGGCTAACGCTCGGCGCGTCCGAACCGAGCTCGAGCTCGCTATGGGTGGGACGCACTTGCCAATCTTGACGATGTGGGTGCGCGATCCGTTCGCCTTCGTTCCCGGCTGTCGTCGCCCCGGTGATACTACGTCCAGTGCAGGGCTTCGCGACATCGATAGCTACTTGCGCAACTCAGCGGTTCGATCGAGCGCACATTCCGGTGAGTCGCCATGCTCACCCGACGAGGTATTGCGACCACTAGCTGACATGCCCAACACGACCAAGAGGGACAGATGAGTAGTCCGAGACCTTCCTCGACGGACGAGCACACTTCCGCTACCGTTCTGAGCGTTCCGCTTCAGGCCGGTATCAGACTGTTGTGGTCGTTCGCATGTCCACATCTGGGCGCGATCGTGCTCGGTGTGCTGCTTGGATTGGTTGCGACAGCCATGAAGCTGGCGACCCCCATGGTGACTAAGTGGGTTCTCGACGCGCTCGGGGAAGGCCTTGAGCTGGTTAGGCCGGTGGCCCTACTCGTCGTGCTCGTGATCCTGGGTACCCTCGCCGGGTTAGCGCAGACGGTGCTGCTCGGGCGGCTTGCGGAGCACGTCGTGTTCGAGGCTCGCAGTTCGCTGATCCAGCGGTTCTTCCGCGCGAAGCTGGAGCAGGTGCAACGATTCAAGGCCGGAGAGTTGGTGACCCGCGTCACTAGCGATACCGTGCTGCTGCGTGAAGCTGCGACGTCGAGCATCGTGCAACTGGTCAACGGCACCGTGTCGCTGGTGGGTACAGTCGTACTGATGGCAGTCCTCGATTTGCCACTGTTCTTGACCACGCTAATCGCACTGGTGGTGATTGTTGGACTTTTTGCCGCGCTACTGCCTCAGATCGGGAAGGCCGATAAGCGCGCGCAGGACATAATCGGCAAACTCGGTGCGAGCCTGGAGGGTGGGGTACGGGCGCTTCGCACAGTGAAGGCCGCGCGAGCCGAGGCTAGGGAGATCGGCCGGGTCACCGAGCAGGCGAAGGAGTCGACGCTTTACTCGATTCGCTCCGTATGGTTCTCGGCTCTGATTGCGGCGGTCGCAGGTGGCGGCACGCAACTGGCGATCATCATCATCCTGGGTATCGGAGCAGGGCGGGTCGGAAGATGTCAAGCAGTTTGAGACACGTCTCGTTAAGCGGTCTGTATGAGGGCCTCCGGTGGGGGTTGGTTGATCCAGGCTGCTTGGGGCAGCTTC
>PDWI01009158.1_pt1 | contig 11443 bp, 7 predicted proteins | sample 1430891 | NCBI WGS metagenome assembly PDWI01 (sample SAMN01162508, study PRJNA174530) | Oral metagenome, whole genome shotgun sequencing project. | biome: Marine environment; feature: Marine mammal; material: Swab sample of the gingival sulcus; isolation source: swab sample of gingival sulcus... | reverse complement strand
TCCGGGAGCAGAAGGCTTGAGCATTATGCAAAACATGATGACTACAGTTCGAGAAAAGAACTTGTCAGAAATTGCAGGCTTAAAGGTAAATAAAATTCGTGATATTCAAACTAGTCTTGAATACGATCCTCTCAACCCGAGCAAAACCGAAGGCGTAGATATTCCTAAGAGCAATGTTCTTCAATACTTCTTGGAAGACGGTTCACTGGTATTTATCCGTCCGAGTGGAACTGAACCAAAAATCAAAATCTACATTATTCATCCTGAAAAAGTTTCGGGCGAAGTTGCAGAGGCAAAACAAAAGTCCGACAAAAAAATTGCAGAAATTGAAGCTCACTTCAAGGAGATTTTAAACGCATAATGAGTTCTTACGATTGGATTAGCGCGGTATATGACAAAGCTGTCTTTACCGCATTCGACACAGAAACAACGGGAACAAAGCCGGATTTGGAGCGAGTAGTTGAAATCGGTTGCGTCAAATTTGACAAACGAGGTGTAATTGCTCGCTACAATGTTTTAATCAACCCCGAAAAGCCAATGCCGGCGGAAGCCTTTGCGGTAAACCAAATCAGCGATGAAATGCTTGCCGACAAACCTAAATTCGCGGAAGTATTGCCCGATTTTCTAAATTTTACACGAAATACTATTTTAGTTGCACACAATGCAAGTTTCGATATTGACTTTATAAACTATGAGCTTAAACGCTGTGGGCTGACAAAACTAACTAATAAGTCATTTGACACGCTGACTTTTGCGCGAGAAACTTTTCCGGGCTTTACATCCTATGCATTGCAGAATCTAGCGGTACAGTTTGGTATACAGGCAATAAACGCTCACCGAGCCGAAGACGATGCACGAGTTTGTATGGAATTTTTTCATTTGGCAGTAAATCATTTCTTTGAAAAAAATGCTGAGATGCTTAAATTCTATATAGACAAAGTGAATGTGGAAGACTACCTCACAACTAAAGATCCACAAAGAGACGGTAGCAATTTAGTACAGAATTTGTTTTAGCAGAAAAATACTCCCTGATAAAAATATATAAAAAATTATATAAAAATTTAAATATTTTTACTCAAAACTATTGACTCATTTTAATTCTATTAGTAATTTTTTTATATATACAATAGTTTTATAATTGGAGTATGTCGATCTATGAAAACAACTGTTAATCGAAAGAGATTATCTTTCGTCATTTTGGCACTTATTTTGGGCCTGAGCATATTTTTTGCTCTAATGTTGCCTAAAATAATCTTGGACAATGAGCTGAGGCATTTTTTCCCCGAGCAAAATGATTCATATAAACGGTTTAATGATCTTGAAAAAACATTCGGTGATCAATATATAATGGACATTGTTATTGAAACAAACGAAGGAATCATTTTAGAAAAAAAATATCTTAATATCATCAAAAAACTTTCCGAAGAACTTGAAACTCTCGACAATATTGTGAATGTAAAGTCTCTTACTAATATTGACTTTATAACCAGCGCCGATGATACAGTTCTAACAGGTAAGTTAATTCCGGAAGAATATTATGTAAACGCCAAAGAGCTTGAGCTAAAACAAAGAATCTTAGAATGGCCAAAAGCTTATCTTGGAACTATAATTTCTGATGACTTTAAAGGTATACAAATAGTATGTACCTTAGATTCATCGGCAACACCACCGGAAGCAACAAAGCTTTATTATGATGTTGTTGATACCGTAGAAAAAAATCTAAAGTCAGAAAAAAGTTTAGAATACAAAATTGCCGGTGAGGTGGTTTTAGGCGAATATGCAAAAATATTTATGTATGCCGACTTAGAGCATCTTATTCCGCTTATTGCGCTTGTTGTACTTTTATGCTTGTTCTTCTCATTTAAAAACTGGGAAGGTACACTACTCCCTCTTGGCGCAGTTTTAATAAGCACAATTTGGACGGCAGGTATAATGGCTTTAATTGGAGAACCGCTTACTATCGTTTCAAGCTGTCTTCCTGTTCTACTGATTGCAGTTGGTTCAGCCTACGGAATTCACATTATAAATTATTACTACCAACGCTTAGAAAAATCAGCACTTATTACAAGCGTAGAAGAACATCAAAATATGCTGATTGGAACACTAAAGCATGCAAAGTCACCGGTTTTGTTGGCAGGTCTTACAACGGTTGCGGGTTTTGCCTCGACGATTACAAGTCCGATTAAACCTTTAAAATCATTTGCTATTTTTAGTGCACTTGGAATTATCATCGCCTTAGCTTTGGCATTCACTTTTATTCCTGCAATTTTAATGCTAAAACCTCTTAAGCTTATTCAAAAACAGCAAAAGAGAATTAGCCAAAGAAACATAAAAAAGAATGCTAGGTTAGCAGCCATGGGAATGAGCAATAAGGATGCAATGCTGGATAAGGTTTATTATTCATTGAATAGAAGACGAGGAGCTTTTGTTGCCTCACTGCTAATAATCATAGCCGTTTCAGTTTGGGGAATTTTGAACCTAAATGTTGAATCAGCCTTTTTAGAATATTTTCCTAAGCAGTCAAAACTCTACGAAGATGTAGCTTACATTGATGAAAATTATGTCGGTAGCACAGGCTTTAGTTTTATTGTTGAAGGTAAAGAAAAAGGCGATATGTGCAAGCCTGAAATCTTAAAGCAAATGGATAACATGGAAAAGTTCTTAAAATCACGTCATTCTGAAATTGGCACGATTCTTTCTTTTACAGAATTTATGAAAAGGATGAATCAAGTAATGAATGCAGAAACAAGTGAGATTGAAGAAAGTCAAGATGAAAGCGGAGACTCAGGCCTTGCCGAAGATGACGATTTCTTTGCAGATGGTGAAAGCACCGAAGAAGATGACTTCTTTGCAGAAGACGAAGAAAAAGAAGAAGATGATTTCTTTGCGGAAGATGAAGAAGAAATGAATGAGACCGATGCAGAAGAAAATATTGAAAGCGAAAATAAGCTTGTTGCTAATGACTTTATTGCAAAGTATAGGGGCAAAACTTTTACAGCCGATGAGGCCGTTGCACTTTTCACACTTGCCTATGCAGAAGCTAACAGCTCAGATATAAGCGTATCCGAATTTATTGATTCCTTAAAACGATGTCTTAATTATAAGGGCGCAGCTTATTATGAAATACCTTATGATGTTTCAAAATATCCTGCAAGCACAAAGGCTGAACTAAAAAACATTATCACGCAATACTTGCTCTTATATTCAGGTTCGCTTGAAGATCTTATCGACGACAACAGCAAGCCTAAGAAGAGTAGAATGCAAGTTATTATGCGAACCCACGATACAGCTATTACAAAAGACGTAATAGAAGATGCTAAGGCTTTTGCAGAACATCACTTCCCCGAAGGCTATACACTTGAGGCTGCAGGTCTTGGAGAACTGGAAGTTGCAATGACCTCTATGATTATTTCAAGCCAAGTCTCAAGTTTATTGATGGCTGTTGTCATAGTATTCTGTATTTTGTCAGTAGTGTATCGCTCGCCTATAGCAGGAATAATCGGTTCTATACCTTTGGCCATTTCTATCTTGCTTAATTTTGGAATCATGAGCCTTGTAGGAATAAACCTTGATATGGTAACAAGCTTAGTTGCAGCTATCGCAATAGGTATTGGAATTGATTATACGGTTCACTTTATGAACAACTATCATCACGAAAGAATAGCGAATGATGACTTAACAGAAGTGACTTTGAAAACCCTAAAATATTCCGGCAAGGGAATTGCGGTAAATGCATTCTCTGTTGGAGCAGGATTTTTGGTTCTATGTTTCTCAAAATTCGTTGTACTTAGATTTGTCGGTTTTTTAGTAGCAGTAGTTATGCTTACAAGCTCAGTAGCAGCTTTAACTATACTACCTGTTATACTAAATATATTTAAGCCAAAGTTTATGGCTAAAACAAAAACAAATAAGGGAGATGCAAAATGAAAAATGCATTAAGGAAAAAAATGGTATTGTTACTTGCAATGGTAGCAATTTTAGCTGGAAATGCTTTTGCTGAAGATGGTAGAAGCATTATTCAAAAATCACTGGATGTAAAGCGCCCTAAGTTTACCAAAAGTATTGTAGAAATGACGCTTATTGATGCAAACGGTGATAAAGAGGTAAGAAAAATCAATGAAGTGGCAAAGGATCCGGGAGATAAAACCGGTGCTGCTGTTATTATCTTTAAATCACCATCCGGACTAAAGGGTACTCGCTTTTTACAGATTGTAAACAAAGATAGAGCAAACGATAAGTGGATTTATCTTTCTTCTATAAGAAAACCTAGAAGAATTGCCGGAGCTTCAGGTTCTCAAGACTTTGTAGGAACTGATGCTACTTTCGATGATCTTGAAACAAGAAAAATTGATCAAGATAAGCACAAGCTCTTAGGTGAAGAAAAAGTTGGCTCTTTCAATTGCTGGAAAATTGAGTCTGTTTCTGTAGATCCAAAAGACAGTCAGTATTCAAAAAAGATTTCTTACATTGACAAGAAAACATTCATACCTGTTAAGGCAGAAATGTATGACAAAAAAGGAAAATTGCTTAAAGTTCTTATGATTCAAAAAATTGAAAAGAAAAAAAGCTATTGGATTCCAATGAAAGGCTACTTAAAGAATGTACAGACAAATCACACTACGAAAGTAAAAATTATAAAAATCCAAATCGACAAGCCTGTTAGTGATAAATACTTTACACAAAGTTTCCTAAAAACAGGAAAACTTTAATTTTTGACTGTTAGCTAATAGCTTTCTTTAAGCTATTGGCTAACAGATTTTTTTAGCTAATTATTAGCGTATTAAATTAATTTGTTCTTAATAGAGGATTATATGAAAAAATTAAATTATGAAAATTTTCTTTACAACAAAAAGAGAAGAATTGCCGGTCTACTATTTTTATTAGCTCTTGCAATACCTTTAAATTCCGAAGATGATTTCTTTGATGAAGATTTCACTGAAAGTGAAAATGATAATTTTGAAGATGATTACTTTGGATCAAGCTCAGAACCAAGTTTGCAGTTTAATGGTTTCGCATCCATAGGCATAAGGTATTGGCTACATAAAGACTTACAACGAGTCGATACCTACCCAGTATTTGGTTTAAACTTAAAGCACGAAAGCTCAAAGACTGAGCTTGAGACTATGTTGCGCCTAAATGCAAATAGCATTACTGAATACCCCTTAGATGCAATAAACGAATTCACATTAAGGGCTTTCTTAGGCGACTTCGTTTTGTCAGCCGGTAAGATGAAAATTGTTTGGGGTAAGGGTGATATGATTCATGTCTTGGATAGCTTTAATGCTAATGACTTTACCGACTTTACAATTCCAACTTACATAGACAGAAGAATAGCAGAGCCTATGCTTCATCTTGCATATAACCCGACAATTCCTCTTAGCCTTGAAGTCGCATGGACACCGATGATGACTCCGGACCGAATTGCATTAGACGGGCCATGGGTTCCGGCACAGATTGAAAATATGAAGAAAAAAGCAAAGTCTATGCTGGGAAGTAAAACAGCATTTCCAACAGAAAAGGTGCAAGCTTTAATTAATAATTCAATTACCAATACGCTAAAGTCGATTAGCTCATCAACAGGAGAAATTAAAACAAATTTCCCTAAACTAACAGATGAAGAAATAGAAGAAATTGTAACTGAAAGTGAAGCTACGTTTACAGCTACAAAAAATGCAATTAGAGCAACTCTAAAAAAAATGGGTGGAAAGGAAATAAATATAGATGCCTCATCAGTATTAACTCCTGAAAAAATTGAAGCCATTGCAAAAAAAGAATCGGCAAAATATACACAATTGCTAAATGTAGAATTCAATAAGAAAGTAAATTCTGCAATGAAAAAAATAGAAGCATTCTCACTTGATCCTTTTATCAAAATGGGAATGAATTCATTCTTACCTGATATGCACAATGTGAAATACGGACAATGCGGACTCCGTTTAACAGGAACTGTAAAGAGTGTTGATATGGGAGCCCAGTATTACTTTGGTCATTACAAGACACCATCTATTGATGCCGCAAAAATGGCTGCAGCATCTTTAGATAACTTAAGTGATTTAAGTTCAGCTGTACACTACGACCCCGTTCATATTTTTGGTGTAGATCTGGGAGCAGTAATTGCAATGTTTAATATAAAAACAGAATTAGCTTATTACATGACTTACGACTTTGAGGGAACAGACCCGTCAGTTCATAATAACAGCTTACAGTGGGTCGCAGGTTTTGATGTCAATATTCCATTAAACAATCTTAACTTAAATATTCAAAACCTTGCTTCTTGGACTTTGGGCTTTAAAAAGATAAAAGACAATAACACAGCAGGCAAAGCTGACATGGACTGGAACACAGCCGAAAAATCTACAAACAATAAATTGATTGTAAATATTTCAGACAACTGGCTACATGGAAAATTGACAGATTCACTTACAGTTATTTGGGGCATTGAACACAATGACTTAGTTGTTATGCCTTCAATAAAATACAAGGTAAAAGATGAATTGTATGTCGAAGGAAAGGGGGCTTATATTTATGCAAAAAATAAGAAAAGCGAATTTTCCAACTGGCAAAATAATCACTTTGCCCAAATAGGCATGGAATATAAATTTTAACAAAGCTCTAGCACCCGCCACGAACGGCGGGTGTTTTTTTTACCAGCTTCCGCCTCCACCGCCACCGGAGCCGCCTCCTGATGAACCACCTGACGAAGAGCCTCCTGAACCACTCGATCCGCTTGATGGTGATGAACTCATCGCTGCATTTAATGTTCCAAGACTAGAGTTTAAACTGCTTGTAAAAACTGCGGTACTGAAAACTGCAGCAGAAGTCGCAGTACCGGAGCTGTACCAATTAGGAGGCTCAACCGACATAGTTTCAAAATGCTTTGCCCACTTATCACTTATACCCATAACCATTGCATAAGGCAAGATATTATAGAAACACTTCGGGTCTTTAAAGAACATAGTTTCAAGCCTGTCTTTTTCTGCATTTTCAATAAAGTCCTTAAAGCCCAAAACCTTTTCTAAAATCTCATCTCCGTATTTAGTTCGTTTACCCATAATCATTGAAAAGAAAAGAGCGATAAGAGAACTAGCTGCTCCGGCTAAGTATTCAATTAAAGCTACACCTACCAAAACAACCGTCAAAAAATAAAAAGCGCCTAAAGCTAATATTGTAATCAGCAATGGAACTATGATTTTTTTTAGCGAGTGCCCTGTATGACTTGTAAAAGCATAAATTACTTGATAAGCCGGAATAAGTAAAATTGCAGAAACCCAAGGTGCTAAAATCCAAAGCGGTGCATCATCTTTTAAGAATAAGAAGAATTGGGCCAGAATAATACTTATAGGAATTATGCAAAAAAGCCCTGCAAGAGCTGATAAATTACAACCTATTCTTGTAACATACAAGGCTCGCTCGCCTCTAAAAGAGTGCGCTACTTCAGCCTGCGTTGCATTAATAACCGTATAAAATTTATCTTTTAAATCTGTAGTTTTTACTTTGTGTCCGTCTCCATATTCAAACAAATATTTGAAGAATCTCTTCTCATAGCCTTTTGCACTTTCAGGAATGTCTTTTAATTTAGTAATAGTTAAGACTTTCTTATTTTTCAAAAAGCCTTCTTCTTCACCTTCTTCAATTTCAAGCAAACCTTGATCTGCCCAATACAAAATCAATGATGTAACATCTTCAGCATCAACACAGCCGTCAATAACATAGCCAATTTCTGCAGGAGTCAAGCCCTCAGGAGGTGCAAACTGTATAGTCGGGAAAAGCTTATTATCGCGGCCATGTTTAAACCAAAGCAAAACTGAAAAAATTATAACTAAGGCACAGATCGGATAAAACAAAGTTCTATAAAACCAAGAACCGGATCTACTGTGTTTCACAGCCCCGATCCAATAGCCCTCAGGCAAAGGCAAGGCGACTGTTAGAGCATCATTAGCATACAAAGACTCAATAGTTTTACCGATAATTTTATTTCCGACAACCTTCCATTCAACATTGCTAGTATCCGTAGAACCTGAATAACCCGAAGTACAATTCACCTTTGATGCATCGAAGGGCTTTGGCAGATTTATTGTAAAATCAACAGCCTTAATTTCTACATCCCAGCTACCCCCAATAACATTGTGATAGAACTCATCCATATTTGATAAGTCATCAGCACCTACATCATAAACATAAGAAATGATATATTGAACCAGCCCCTCAACTAGTTCATACTCTGAGCCAATTCTAATCGTAAGCTCTTCATTATCTTTTTCGATAATATATTCAAAGTCTTTAACATAGACCTCACTAATCTCAACCCAATTTTTATCAAATCTAAGAGGTAAAGTTCTAAAAATACCATGCCTCTCAGTAGGAAAATCAACGTCAATAATCTCTGTGATATGATAAGAATTATTTTCTTTTACATCGATATCCACCTTATAATGCTCAATCGAAAAATCATCGTAGGCAAAGATAGAAAGCGGAAAAATAAAAAGCAAGAACACACACAATAAAACTTTATTAAAATTTTTCATTCCGACAGCCTCCTGAAAAGATTATTATAGCACGAGGAATGCAGAAAAGCAAGGTCGGATTTTAAATTGAATTTCTTAAACTTACAATTCACAAGTCTCCATCAAATACTCTCCAATATGTTGAGCCTTTTCATCAAAGGCAACGCCAAGCAAGATGATTTCTTTACCGCTTGTTTTGTACGGTTCGGCATAGCCTGTTTCTTTGATTTGCTTTATTGCATCTTGGGCTGTTCCGGCTGACATTAACTTAAACTCAAATATATAAACTTTATCTTCAAGTTCAACTATGCAATCCGCTCGTCCTTTCAAGCTGATAACTTCTGTTTGAACGAATTGCCCCATAAGTTTAAAGATTAAATAAATTGCAACTTGATAATCCCGCTCTCGCATTGCCTTGTCATTTTTCGATACTGTTGAATATGGAAGCCCCGAAATTATGGATTTAATCCTTTGCATGAATTCATCAATTTGACCTGCTTTTATGTCTTTTACGAATTTAGTTATAAAAAATGTAGAGCCTTCTTCCTTATCCAAACAAATTGGTAAAAGATTTTTTAAAAAGGCGTAGCGAACTTCGTCATTTGGAAAGCCAAGCTCAAATTCATTGTATTCTTTATTATATTCTTTCAGAGTTAAATAACCCGTCTGAAATAAAATCGGAATCGGGTTTTGCGGATTTGGCTCAGCGTTTTTTAATGTATCTATCGACATAGCTTCTGTTTTTTCCAATTGGCGAATATCGAAATTTCCCTGCTTTATTAAATTTACAAGAAAGGTCGGAGTCCCTGTTGCGTACCAAAAATTTTCAAGCTTATTTATTCTAAAGGCATTAAGCAAGCTGAAAGGATTGTAGACATTTTCTCCCTCTTCACTAAAGCGGTAACCGTCATATTGCTTACGCAAAACTTGAATGCTTTTGTCAATGGTAAGTTTATTTTTTTCTGCAAAGGCTTTGATTTCAGGCTGAAGATTTTCTTGTATTTCTTTTTCGCTTAGTCCACAGATTTCAGCGTAGGCATCTTCCGTGCTTATGTTCACAAATTGGTTCATATCGCTAAAAATACTAAGCCTCGAAAACTGACTAACTCCGGTTAAAAAAGCGAATTTAAGACAATCATCATTTGACTTCAATACTCCATAAAAGCCTTTTAAAATAGCTCGATATTCTTCGTTTAGTTTGGTATTTTCTGTTTGAGTTTGGAGTAGTGGCTTATCATATTCATCAACTAGAACAACAACCTGCTTACCCGTTTTTTCGTAGGCTCTTTTGATAAGATTTGAAAATCTTATCGGTATAGATTCTTCTATTGAACTAGGCGAGTATATTTTTTCCCAGTCACTAAGATTTGCTTCCAAGACTCTGTTTAAATCTTCTACTTCGGTATATTTTTCAGCATTAAAATCTAAATATAGAACAGGATGCTCTCGCCAAGGATTGGCTGATTTTTCTTCCAGCTTTTCAATAGCAAGCCCCTTGAACAATTCTTTCTGACCTAAAAAATATGCCTTCATAGTGGAAAGCAAAAGGCTTTTCCCAAAACGACGAGGTCGGCTTAAAAAGTAAACCCGTCCGGTATTGGTTAAGTTCCATATAAATTGAGTCTTGTCGATATAAACAAAATTATTTTCTCGTAGTACTTTAAAACTTTGTGTCCCTATGGGCAAATTTCTTGGTTTATCCATGGCTTTATTTTAGCATATTTTTTGGTAAATGTCTATAAAAGAAAATTGAGTAACTGAGTTGTGTAAGAACAATATAGTGTTACTGTTAAAAAAATCAATAAATTAATAAAAGTAAAGCCAAACTGTTGTGAAAGCTTGGCTTATTATAAGAATTACTATTCTCTTAATAATTAGGCATATTATTTAAAAATAAAATAGTCGCTATTATATTTTTCTTTTAAATCAATTAGAGAATTATTATCATCAGTCGTAATATAATTACTAAAATTTAAATATATTTTACTATCCTTTTCCATAAATATATCCATTGAATCAGAAGAAATAAAAGCCTCATATAAATTTTTAAATCTATGATCTACCATTACACCAATAACATGTGCATCAGTTATAAAATTTTTGATAGGTTCTACCGAATATACATTTTCATTAGATATATCATTATCTCTAATCATAGATGGTGTTGCCCATGTAATAAAACCATCATATATCTTCTTTTCATTTAGTATTTCCCCTAAAAGTAAGACACATAATGATAAATATCTATCTAAAAAAACTAAGTCAGAATTATATTCTTTTACCGTATTTTTTGAGAAAGCTTGAATAAATTTTAATTTTTTACTATCTGCTTCAGTGTATGATTCATCATAAAAATTTTTCACATCTATAAACAATTCCTTATTATTTATAAGTTTTTCCATTTCTTTTTCAGAAAGATTCTCTTGTGTATAATGACACATTAAAAATTTTTTTTCATCCATAAAATCACTCCTTATTTTGGATATTATTTTTACCACAAACATTAGCTTGCGATATTTCATCTTACCACCTTCCCCAATGGAAGGTGGTTTTAACCTACGCTTTTACTAGAAACTGAAAAGCGATAAAAGCGTTTAGAATAACTAAACTTTGCATTAGCAAAATTTAGTTACCATTCAATTATTAAATACACTATAAGTTTAATAAAATTTACAATAATTTATTAATCAAAATGTCCATGAATACGAGACATAGGATATCTTGTGTTACGCACAGCCCATTTTGCATTCTCGTTATAATACGGTACAAAAATTCTTTTACACCAAGAATCTTCATCTTTTCCAAAAGCATAAATCTCCATAGGTATAATTTTATAAAATTTTAATACAGCTTCTGTACATCCATAAAAGGCATAAGTTCCAATTGATTCAAGATCTTTATTTAAAGTAATGTTGAGCTTTTTACAATTATAAAAAGCA
>PDWI01009157.1_pt1 | contig 11443 bp, 10 predicted proteins | sample 1430891 | NCBI WGS metagenome assembly PDWI01 (sample SAMN01162508, study PRJNA174530) | Oral metagenome, whole genome shotgun sequencing project. | biome: Marine environment; feature: Marine mammal; material: Swab sample of the gingival sulcus; isolation source: swab sample of gingival sulcus... | reverse complement strand
GTTAGCTGATTTACAGAAGATTTAAGTGCAAGTTTAGTTTTACTATCTATAACGTCCATTACGGCTTCTGCCTCAGTTAAATCTAGACGTCCATTTAAAAACGCTCTTTTAGTAAATTCACCAGGCTCAGCAAGTCTAGCTCCTTTACTTAATACGAGTTGTAAAATTAATTGCAAATTTAAAATAGAACCATGTGAGTTAATTTCTACTACATCTTCTGCAGTATAACTTTTTGGTCCTTTCATAACAGAAACTAAAACTTCATCTACAATTTTTCCACCATCTACTATATTACCATAGTTAAGAGTATGACTTTCTACATGTTTTAAGCTTTTATTAAATTTTGAAACGAATATTTTATCTACAATTCGTACAGCTTTATCGCCACTTACTCGAATTATTCCTATTCCAGCAGGGGATAAAGCGGTACTAATTGATGCTATTGTATCAGTTTTCACTATTACTATTTTGCTTTCTATTATTGTTACTGTTGTTATTGCTACTATTACTGTTGTTGTTAAATTTACTTTTGCCTTTTCTTTGTTTATATTTTGCTGGTTGTTTATTTTTGTACTTATTAGAATTTTTATAATTATTATTTCTATTTTTATTGTTTCTGTTCTTGTTATTATTTCTATTTTTATTATTATTATTATTTTGTTTATTTTTATTATCGTTATTATCAATAGAATTAATCTTTTCACTAGGAACTATAACTACTTTTCTAAAAGGTTCATTACCTTCACTTAAAGTTGAAACTCCTACAAAATTCTGTAAAGTAGAATGTATTATTCTTCTATCATTTGGGTTCATAGGCTCTAAAAACTGTTTTCTGCTAGTCTTTTTCGCTTTTTTAGCCATATTGTGAGCTAATTTTTCAAGTGTTTCTTTTCTTTTTGACCTATAATTTTCAGTATCTAGCTTAACTCTCACATAGCTATCAGACGATTTATTAACTACTATACTTACCAAATCTTGTAAAGCATCTAAAGTCTGACCTCTTTTACCTATGAGAAGTCCCATACTTTTACCAGTGAGCAATATATCTAAATTGTTTTCTTTTTTTAAAGTAGTTTCTATATTTACAGATAGTCCCATAAGTTCAAAAACATCACTTAAAAAAGTGTTAGCTATTTCCTCTAAATTAATTTTTTTGTATACCCTCACTTTTGCCTTTTTACTACTAAAAAAACTAAATATACCTTTTGAGCCTTCTTCTATCACTTCCACTACGACTTTATCACTTGGAAGACCCATTTCAACAAGGGCATCTGTTATAGCTATCTCTACTGTTTTCCCTTGTTTTTCAACGTATTTCATATTACCTCCTATTAAATTGTTTGGTGAAATTTCACCCTTTAGCATCATGTAAATGATTATTTATTATCATCTGTTGTCCTAATTGGAATATGCTACCTACTAACCAATACAGGCCTAATCCTGCTGGCATAGTTATTACGAAAAATCCTGTAATTAGAGGCATAGTGTACATCATAGATTTATTTGTAGGATTGTCGTTGCCCATCGAAGATGAAGAAGTCTTCATAATCAAAAATTGCAAAGCTACGTTTAGTACAGGTATTAATAAACCTATAGACATTAAATTCGGTTTATCTGCTAAATTTATACCTAAAAAAGTATATGTATCTACTATCTTATCATAATTTTCTAATATTATATTTCCTACACTTCCAAATTTTTCAATAAATTCATTCCATTGTTCAGTAGAAAATTTACCTAATACATCTATTACTTTATATATATTATCTATGCTAAAATCCTTTACCATATTTCTTCCACTCTGACTAGCGAGTTCACTCAAATACGTATCAGCTCCAGGCAATGGAACTACTACATTAGCTATATTAGTAAATAAAATTTGTACTGAATTAATATAAGATGGAATATTTCTAAGCACTTGAAACAGAGCCATTATTATAGGGAACTGAATAAGAAGAGGTAGACAGCCTCCGAAAGGACTAACTCCATTTTCCTTATACAACTGGCTTAATTCCATCTGCATCTGTTGTTGTGATTCCTGATCTTTTCTGTCTTTGTATTTATCTTGAATTTTCTTCATTTGCGGTTGAATTTTTTGCATTCCTTGCATAGATTTTTGTTGCTGGAATGCAAGCGGAATCATAAGGGCTCTAACTATAATAGTAAAAAGTATAATACTCCAACCGAGAGAGTTTATACCTATAGAATTCAAAGTATCAAAAATATAATTCATAATAGAACCAAAAATATTTGCTATAGGGCCTATTATAAAAGTACTACTTTTTGTAAGCATAACAATGCTGTCTAAAAACATTCATATCCTCCAAGGTTTTCATTCAACGGGATCATAGCCACCCTTACCGTAAGGATGGCATCTAAGTAACCTTTTAACTGACATAAAACCGCCTTTAAAAAAACCGTATTTAGTAACAGCTTCCAAAGCGTAAGCACTACAAGTAGGATAATAAATACAGCTAGGTGGTGTAAGTGGAGAAATAAATTTCCTATAAAATTTAATTATGTAAATAAGTAAATATTTAAGCATTTTTCTCCTTAACTCCATGCAAAGAAACAAGATGCTTTACAGCACTTTCTATTTCTTTGTAACTTCTGTCTTTAGCGGTTTTTTTTGCCACAAAAACATAACTATACTGTTTGCTAAAACTATCCATATTAAGTCTAAAACTTTCTTTTATGAGTCTTTTCACTCTATGACGAACGACACTATTTCCAACTTTTTTACTTACTGAAATACCGAGTGAAATATCATCACTTTTTAAAATATATAAAACTAAATACTTATTAGCTTTAGATTTACCTCTTTTATATACAGTTAAAAATTCATTTTTTTTCAAAGATTTTATCATAAGAAATAAAATTTTGTAATTATAAGAAAACTATAAAAACAAAAGACCACAACTGCGGTCTAAGCTGATAATAATTTTCTACCCTTCGCTCTTCTTCTAGAAAGAACCTTTCTCCCGCTAGCAGTTTTCATTCTTTTTCTAAAACCATGCTCTTTGCTACGCTGACGTTTCTTTGGTTGAAAAGTACGTTTCATTTGTAAACACCTCCAATTTTGTATATTGTAAATATATTTTAAATAATTAAAACTATATTCTTCAAATTTAAAAAAATAAGCACACATAAAATATGCTTAAAAACATACTAAATTAATTAAATATATAATAATTTACTACCTAGCTAATTAAAAACTAAAAATAATATCTGGGCAGTATCATTTCAATTATAATGTGTCATAACGCTATAGTCAAGAAAAATAGAAATAAAATATAGTAAATATTTCGTAAAAAAATCATTTCCACAACTTTTCTACACTATGTTATATGCTATAACCACTTAAAAATAAACATTTTCATATAGTTATCCACATTATCCACAATTAAATGTGAACAATTTTCACATTTAAGGAAAACTACTCTTGAAAACTTTAATTTTGTAGTTTAAAATTATATGTACGCAAACATATACAATGAGTATTGGTTAATGAGGAGGTTTTATTTTGGGAATAACTGATGAAAAATGGAATGAAATATTAAATTTACTTGAAAGCGACTACGATATAGTCCCTGTTACTTATAAAACTTTTATATCCAAATTAAAATTTTTAAAACAAGTAGAAAATACCTACATAATAGAAGCTCCAGACCAAGTAACTAATGAAATGGTTAAAAAAAGATATTTTGATGCTCTAAAAGACGCTGTAAAAAGAGTAACTTCTTCTAACAATGAAATAGTTTTAGTTATAGAGGGGCAAAATATAGAAGACCATATAAAAAAGGCTAACAACACTAAAGGCTATACGGTAATAGAAAAAAATGAAGATACTAAGTATACTTTTGATAACTTCATAGTGGGTTCACACAACTCGTTTGCACATGCTACAGCTGTAGCTGTAGCCGAAATGCCTGGTATTATATACAATCCACTATTTATTCATGGTGGTGTAGGTCTAGGAAAAACTCACCTCATGAGAGCTATAGCTCATCATATCAAACAAAAAGATGAAGATTCAAACGTACTTTACGTAACTAGTGAAGCTTTTACAAATGAGATTATAAATGCTATACAGCGTGGTCAAAGTGATAAATTTAGGAAAAAATATAGAAATATAGACGTTCTTTTAATAGACGATATTCAGTTTATTGCTGGAAAAGAAAGAACTCAAAGCGAATTTTTCCATACTTTCAACGAGTTATACGAATCGAAAAAACAGATAATTCTTTCATCTGATAGACCACCAAAAGAAATAGAAAAATTAGAGCTTCGAATACGCTCTAGATTTGAACTCGGTTCTATTGTAGATATTAGCGTACCAGATTACGAAACGAGAGTAGCTATTTTAAGAAAAAAAGCAGAAATGGAAAACATAGAGCTTTCAAACGACATAATAAACTATATAGCTACTAATATAAACCAAAATATAAGGGAGTTAGAAGGTGCTATAAGAACTCTTTTAGCTTATAAAAATTTGATGAGTGGAAAAAACAGTATAGATTTAGACACTGCATCAAGAATTTTAAAAGATATAGTATCTCCAAATAATACTATAGAAATAACTCCACAGCTAATAATCGAAATAGTATCTACACATTACAACGTATCATCTGAGGATATAAAAGGCAAAAAACGAAATAAAGATATAGCTTATGCTAGACATATAGTGATGTATTTATGTAGAAAACTAACTGATAAATCTCTTACAGAAATAGGAACTATTTTAAATAAAAGAGATCATACTACAGTAATGCATGGATATGACAGAATAAAAAAAGAAGTTAATAACGATGATAATGTAAAAAGAACTATCGAAATTTTAACAAAAAAAATAACAAGAAAATAATGTGAAATATTAACGAATGTTGATAAATATGAATAACTTTTCCACTAATTAACATAGTTATTAACTGCTGTAAATCTAGTGTTTAAAGCTATTTGCAAAGGTTTTACACATATCCACATGCCTTATTATTACTATTACTAATTAATAATATATTATTATATAGGAGAAAAAATGAAATTCATCATTGAAAAATCAAATATTTTAGAAGCTGTAAATATAGCAAATAAAGGAATATCTATAAGAACTACTATACCTATACTACAACATTATTTAATAATAGCAAAAAATAATGAAATAACGATATATAGTAGTGATACAGAAATAAGTGTAGAAACTAAAAGTGAATGTAATGTAATAGAAGATGGCCAAATAGCTCTTGAAGCAAAACTTTTTTCTGATATTATAAGAAAAATGCCAAATAGTGAAATAGAAATAACAGTAGATGAAAATTTCGTTGCTACTATACATTCATCTGATATAGTATTTAAAATGCAAGGACTTTTAGGAGATGAATTTGTAGCATTTCCTGAAGTACAAAAAGAAAAAACATTTACCTTTTCATCATCTAAATTTAAAAATATGATTAATAAAACTAGATTTTCTGTAGGAACACAAGATTTTAGACCTATAATAAAAGGTGAATTACTTCAGATAAAAGATGGGAATATATCTTTAGTTTCCATGGACGGATATAGAATTTCTATACAAAAAGATAATATAAATATACAAGATGAAATAAATACTGTAATACCAGTAAAGACTTTAATAGAACTCAGTAAAATTTTAAAAGATGAAGAAGATATAATAATAGGCATAAATAAACAATACGTTATTTTTAATTTTGAAAACACTAAAATAATAAGTAGAGTAATTGATGGTGTATATCCTAACTTTGAGTCTTTATTTAACGAAGATTATAATACTTTGATAAATGTAGATAAAAAAAATCTTCAAGATGCTATAGATAGAGCTTCACTTATGGCAAATGAGTCGAAAAAAAATCCTGTAGTATTCAAAATAGAAAATAATTTACTAATTATTAAAAGCAATACAGAAATAGGACAAACTACAGAAAAAATAGAAATAAAAAAGAACGGTGAAAATATAACTATAGCTTTTAATCCTAGATTTTTATTAGAGGCTCTATCTGCTATAGAAGATGAAAATATAAACATAATTTTTACTTCTGAAGTAAATCCTTGTATAATAAAAAATTTGGAAAAAGATAATTATAAATATTTGATTTTACCTATAAAGATAACGGAGGATTAATATGACTGAAATATTTATAGATACCGAATATATAAAATTAGGAGCACTTTTAAAACTTGCTGGTTTAGTTTCTAGTGGAGTTGAAGCTAAAATATTTATAAAAAATGGTGATGTATTATACAATAATGAAATTGAAACTAGACGTGGTAAAAAAGTATATGATGGTGATATAGTCGAATTTGCTGGAGAGAAGTTATTAGTAAAATCAAATGTACATTAACAATATAAAATTAACAAATTACAGAAATTATAGCTTGCTAAATGTAGATTTAAGTAAAAACGTAAATATAATAATAGGTGAAAATGCTAAAGGTAAAACGAATATATTAGAATCGATTTACCTTTGTGCTACGTCAAAATCTAATAGAAGTTGCACAGATAAAGAAATAATAAAAATAGGTGAAAATTCATCTATAGTAAATATAAGCTATAATAGAGATAATATAAATCACAATATTATTTTGAAATTAAATAAAACAAATAAAAAACAAATATCTATAGATGGTGAAATAAATAAAAAAATTTCCAGTCTTTTAGGTAATATTTTTGTAGTGTTTTTTTCTCCTGATAATTTATCTTTAGTAAAAGGTTCTCCAATAGAGAGAAGAAAATTTTTAGATTTAGAAATATGTCAAATAGATAAATACTATTTAAAAAATTTAAGCAGTTTTCACAAAATTTTAAAAGAGAGAAATGCACTTTTAAAAGATAATGAAAAAAATAATAATTTTTTATTAGATGTATACGATGAGCAGTTAGTAAACTACGGTATAAAAATAATAAATACAAGACAAATTTTTATAGATGAATTAAATGAATATTACAGCACACTTCATTATGAAATTTCTGGGAAAAAAGAAAAAGCAAATATTATTTATAAAAAAAATGTAGATGAACAAAATTATTTAAGTAAGTTAAAACAGAATAGAAAAATGGATTTGGAAAGAAAAAATACTTCTGTAGGGCCTCATAAAGATGATTTTTTATTTATAGTAAATGATATAAATCTTAGAAACTATGGTTCGAGAGGTCAAGTTAGAACGGCTGTTCTTGCACTAAAACTTGCCGAAATAGAAATAATAAAACAAAAAGTAAATGTATCACCTATTTTACTTTTAGATGATGTGCTTAGTGAACTAGATGAAAAAAGACAGTTTTTTTTAATCGAACAATTAAAAGATATTCAAACTTTGATAACTGGTACTGGAGTAGAAGATTTTATATTAAAAAAATTAGGTGATACGACTATTTTCAAAATAAATAATAATACTTTACAAAATTATAATATTTAGTTCTGTTGCTAAAATCGTTTCGTTATTATATAATTAACAATGGTTCAATATTTTTATATTAAATAAATCGTAAATGTAGGCGTTTTTATTTGATATAAATGTTTAGTTTTGCGAATTTTTCGATTAAAACTCTGTTTTAGGTATTTAATTTTATTTATTATGCCTGTTAAATTAGAGTAAATAATTATTGCTTGAATTACCATAACTAGGAGGTTATATGGGAAATCAAAATGAATATAATGCTAAAAATATTAAAATATTAGAGGGTCTTGAGGCGGTAAGAAAAAGACCTGGTATGTATATAGGTAGCACATCTACTAGAGGTTTACACCATTTGGTTTATGAAATAGTAGACAACTCTGTAGACGAGGCTTTAGCTGGTAGATGTAGTGAAATTACTGTAGTTATACATAAAGATAATTCCATAACTGTAAAAGATAACGGTAACGGTATACCTACTGGTATGCACGAAAAAGGAATACCTGCTGTTCAAGTAGTATTTACAATATTACACGCTGGTGGAAAATTCGATAGTGAAAGTTATAAAGTATCTGGTGGACTTCACGGTGTAGGTGCATCTGTAGTAAATGCACTTAGTGAGTGGTTAGAAGTTACAGTTTATCAGAATGGAAAAATACATAAACAAAGATATGAAAGAGGACAAGTAATGACTCCTCTTGAAATAATAGGAAATACGAAAAAGACTGGAACGGTTATTACTTTTAAGCCAGATGGTGAAATTTTTGATGATTTAATTTATGATTACAGCACGTTAAAAGAGCGTTTTCAAGAAATGGCTTTTCTTACAAAAGGTTTACAAATAACTGTAAAAGATGAGAGAGAAGAAGATTTAGAAGAAGTTTTTAAATACGATGGCGGTATAAGTGAATTTGTAGAATACAGAAATAGAAACAAAAATAAACTTTATACAGATGTTTTTTACTGTGAGGGACAGTATGAAGACGTATATGTAGAAGTGGCTTTTCAGCATAACGACTCGTATGTAGAAAATATTTTTAGTTTCGTAAATAATATAAATACTCCAGAGGGTGGAATGCACCTTACTGGTTTTAAAAATGCACTTACAAAAACTTTAAATGACTATGCAAGAACTAATAAAGTGTTAAAAGATAATGAGAAAAATCTTTCTGGAGAAGACGTAAGAGAGGGTATTGCTTGCGTAATATCTATAAAGATTACAGACCCACAATTTGAAGGTCAAACAAAACAAAAATTAGGTAATGCAGATGCAAGAACTGCTGTAAATGATATAGTTTCAGAAAAACTTACTTACTTTTTGGAGCAAAATCCTCACGTTGCAAAAATTATTTTGGAAAAAGCAATACTTTCTAGCAGGGCAAGAGATGCTGCTAGAAAAGCTAGAGATTTGACTAGAAGAAAGACTGCTCTTGATAGCACTTCATTACCTGGGAAATTAGCTGATTGTAGTGAAAAAGACCCTGCCCTTTGTGAAATATATTTGGTCGAGGGTGATAGTGCAGGTGGTAGTGCAAAAGGTGCAAGAAGTAGAAGTACCCAAGCTATTTTGCCACTTAGAGGTAAAATACTTAACGTAGAAAAAGCTAGACTTAACAAAATACTAGAAAATAATGAAATAAAAAATATGATTACGGCTTTTGGTACTGGTATAGGTGAAGATTTTGATATTGAAAAACTTAGATATCACAAAATAATAATTATGACAGATGCCGATGTTGATGGTGCGCATATAAGGACGCTTATGCTTACATTTTTCTACAGATATATGCCTGAACTTATCGAAACAGGCAAAGTTTATATAGCTCAACCACCGCTTTACAAAGTTACAAAAAGCAAAAAAAGCACTTATGTATACGATGATAAATCGTTAGAAAAATTACTCAAAGAAATAGGTAGAGAGCAGATTACTATGCAAAGGTATAAAGGTCTAGGTGAAATGGACTCAGAGCAGCTTTGGGATACTACTATGGATCCTGAAAAAAGAATACTTTTGCAAGTAGAAATAGAAGATGCAGCTAGTGCTGATGAAATATTTACTACTTTAATGGGTGATAAAGTAGAACCTAGAAGACAGTTTATTCAAAAATATGCTAAATCTGTTAAAAATTTAGATATTTAAAATATACAGTAATTTAAACAGCAACTTAATTTTTTGATTGGAGACAATATGTCAGAAGAAAAACAATTTGATAAAATCATTTCCGTAGATTTACGAGATGAAATGAAAAAGTCATATATCGATTATGCAATGAGTGTAATAGCATCAAGAGCTTTACCCGATGTAAGAGATGGTCTTAAACCTGTTCAGCGTAGAATACTTTACGCTATGAGTGAACTTAATTTGACACCTGATAAACCATTTAGAAAGAGTGCTCGTATCGTAGGTGATACTATGGGTAAATATCACCCTCATGGTGATTCCTCTATATACGATACTATGGTTAGAATGGCACAACCTTTCTCTTATAGATATATGTTAGTTGACGGTCATGGAAACTTTGGTTCTGTAGATGGTGATAGTGCTGCTGCTATGAGATATACAGAGGCTAGAATGAGCAAGATTTCATTGGAACTTTTAGCTGATATAAATAAAAATACGGTAGATTTTGTGCCTAACTTCGATGAATCTTTAAAGCAACCAGACGTACTTCCAGCAAGATTTCCTAATCTTTTAGTAAATGGTACTTCGGGTATTGCCGTAGGTATGGCTACTAACATACCACCTCATAACTTGAAAGAAGTAATTGACGGTGTAGTAAAAATAATAGATAACAAAGTAGTAGAAAATAGAGATACAGATATAGATGAACTTATAGATATTGTAAAAGGCCCTGATTTCCCTACGGGTGGTGTAATACTTGGTAAAAAAGGTATTAAGCAAGCTTATCGTACTGGTAGAGGTATCGTTAAGTGTAGAGCCATTACAAATATCGAACCTATGAGTGGAAATAAAAATAGAATAGTAGTTACTGAGCTTCCATACCAAGTAAATAAAGCTAGGTTAATAGAAAAAATAGCGGCACTAGTAGGAAATAAAACTGTAGTTGGCATATCTGATTTAAGAGATGAATCAGATAGAAAAGGTATGAGAGTAGTAATAGAGTTAAAGAGAGATGCTAATCCAAATGTAGTGTTAAATCAGCTTTATAAACATACTCAAATGCAAGACTCTTTTGGTATAAATATGCTTGCATTAGTAAACAAAGAGCCAAAAACACTTAATTTAAAACAAGTTTTAACTCATTATTTAGACCATCAAAAAGATGTAGTAACTAGAAGAACTAAATTTGAACTTAAAAGAGCAAAAGATAGAGCACACATATTAGAGGGATTAATAAAAGCTTTAGATATTATAGACGAAATAATAAAGACTATAAGAGCGTCTAAAAATACAAATGAGGCAAAAGCCAATCTTGTAAAACAGTTTGCTTTTACAGAAGTGCAAGCACAAGCTATAGTAGATATGCGTCTTAGAGCACTTACAGGACTTGAAAGAGAAAAACTTCAAAAAGAGTATGCCGAGCTTTTAGAAAAAATAAAAGAGCTTACAGCTATACTTTCAGATGAAAATATTTTGCTTAATTTAATCAAAGAAGAAATACTTATAATATCTTCTAAATACGCAGATGATAGAAGAAGTTCTATAAGTTTTGATGACTCTGAAATAAATATCGAAGATTTGATTAAAAAAGAAACTATAGTAATAACTATGACTCATCTAGGCTATATTAAAAGAATGCCTATTAATACTTATAAATCTCAAAATAGAGGTGGAAAAGGTATAAAGGGAATGAAGACTAGAGAAGATGATTTTGTAGAAAATATTTTTATAACTTCTACTCATCATTACATACTTTTCTTTACTAACAAAGGAAAGGCGTTTAAATTAAAGGCATATGAAGTACCAGATGCATCGAGAACGGCTAGAGGAACAGCTATAGTAAACTTACTTCAGTTAGAACCTGATGAAACTATAAGTGCTGTAATACCACTTAAAGAGTTTGAGGAAGATAAG
>PDWI01009477.1_pt1 | contig 11444 bp, 9 predicted proteins | sample 1430891 | NCBI WGS metagenome assembly PDWI01 (sample SAMN01162508, study PRJNA174530) | Oral metagenome, whole genome shotgun sequencing project. | biome: Marine environment; feature: Marine mammal; material: Swab sample of the gingival sulcus; isolation source: swab sample of gingival sulcus... | reverse complement strand
AACCCCAAAAGAACAAATACATACTGCTGAAATTTCAGACTTGAAACCAATCTTTGTTTGGCATAGAGAAAACGTATGCTTAATCGGAGATGCTGCACATGCCACAACCCCGAATATGGGACAAGGTGCTTGTCAGGCTATTGAAGATGCTTATGTGCTTTCAGAATGTTTGGATAAATATGAGATTAATAAGGCATTCAAAGAATATCAAAAATTAAGATTGCCCAAAGCACATCAGGTAGTAAAAGCAAGTTGGATTTTTGGGAAAATGGCACATCTTAGAAATCCCATATTAATTGGTTTACGCAATCAAATGCTGAAATTGACACCTGCATCCATTAACAGAAAGCAAAATGAACACATCTTTCAATTGACCAAAATATGATAACAACAAGTATAGTATAGACAATTACACAACAGGAAGTGTTTTATTGATTAAAAGATAAAAATTATGACAGCAAAATTATTATGGGAAATCGGGGCTTCATTACAAATAGTAATTGCAATGGCCCACTTTTTTGGAACATTGTTTTCTAAACTTTTGCATCCTACAGATAAAAATCTGATAGAACAAATGAAAACCACTATTCTTAAGGTTGACAAAAAAGCAACACAATGGCATGCCTGGCTATTCTTTAACATTGCTTTTGCTTTACTTTTATTTATGGTTGGAGCATTTTCTTTTATGATGGCCTATCAAAATTTTGAAATGATAAAAGGGCTAACCATCTTGTCATTAACGCAAATTGTTGTTTCATTGATAACCATTTATTTTGCTCATAAATTTTCAATTAGAAAAGTTAGAACAGCTTTTGTGATTACAACGCTGTTTTATATAATTTCTACAGCTATGGGATAAAAACGGTCCTTAACAAAGCACTGTGGATAAAACCAAACCAAAAATAAGATTTTTTAGCTTAATTTAAGAGAAATGAAATTTTCATCATAATATGATTCGGATTTTGCAATTGCAAAACCTTATTGCTGATTTTTTTTGTAAATTTGAAAAATTAAAATAAGGTTTTGACTGAGTACGGTGCTTAAATTTAAAGTTTTAGACTTTTTTATTCGCACCAATCGCACACTTAAACCATTGTAAAATATTAAGAAATGAAAGTATATTTGCTAATACTAAGTCTAGTAGTCTATTCAATAAACTGTAACTCACAGACATTAAATATTAATGTGCCTAACCATAATTTTGGTATAGACGAAAATCTCTCTATAATCGTGTCTAGAATTCAAGACATTGAAAATTATCAAGATATTGGAAACTACAGTGAAATTATCATCACTTTAGGAGAAGACGATTATAGTTTTATTTCAATTCCAAATAATCTAGAGTATTCAAATTCATTTGTAGTTGAAAATATTGACTCATCAAATCAATATGTACTCTACTTTACTCAACTACCTATTATTACAATAGATACGGACAACGAAATCGTGGACGAACCAAAGGTTTTCGCTGAGTTTGTGTATACTGATGATGAACAGACAATAATTTCTAACATCGGGATTGAATTAAGAGGAGGATATTCTCAAGGTTATCCAAAAAAAACATACGATTTAGAATTTTGGGAAGATGAAATTGGTGAAGAAACATTAAACGTTCAATTTGGAGAATTACGTGAAGATGACGATTGGATTTTAGATGCGTTATATAATGAACCTTTAAGGCTAAGAAGTTATACCGCCTCTAAACTTTGGAAAGAAATTCACTTACCGTATTATATTGATGATGAGCCAAAAGCCAAATCAGGTGCAGATGTTATGTATGTCGAAATGTTTTTAAATGGTCAATATAACGGGATATATAATCTTTCTGAGCAGATTGACAGAAAACAATTGAAACTAAAAAAATTTAATGATAATATGAGGGGAGAACTTTATAAAGGAGTTTCTTGGGGAGGAGCTTTAACTTTTACTAGTTTGCCTACTTATGATAATAACAGCAGAGAATGGGGTGGTTATGAATTTAAATACCCTAATGAAGATCAAATAACAGATTGGAATAATCTATATCAATTTACTGATTTTGTAATGAATTCATCAGAATCAGACTTTGCAAATGGTATTTGGTCTAAATTTGTTGAAAATAATTTTATAGACTATTTTTTATTCCTTAATTTAATTCGGGCAACTGACAATACAGGGAAAAATATTTATCTATGCAAATACAAAACAGATGAACCATACTTTTATGTGCCTTGGGACTTAGATGGTTGCTTTGGTATAATTTGGGATGGCACTAACGAAAATATTACTGACGATATTTTGGGTAATGGATTTATGGATAGGATAATAAATGAAAATCCAAACAGTATATTTACCAACTTAGCAAGTAAATGGTTTGAATACAGAAACGATGTTTTTAGTTACACATCTTTATCAAATACTATTACCGACATTTATAATTATTTTCAAACAAATAAAGTTTATGAAAGGGAATCGTTAGTTTATCCAAATTATTTTTTTGATAACCAAAGCTTAACATACACTCTAAATTGGCTTGAAAACAGATTAGCATATTTAGACTCTTATTTTGGAAGTGTCATGTCTGTTGATTCCATTTCAATATCGAATGAGTGGAGTATTTATCCTAATCCTGCAATAAATAGAATATACATAAATTCAGTTGAAAAACTTAATGATAAAAGTTATAAAATATTTAATAGTATAGGACAATTAGTTAGTGATGGTACTATGGAAAATGGACAAATAGAAATTGACGAGTTAGATCAAGGTATTTACTATATCATTATTGATAGAACATTATTTAAGTTTATTAAAAAATAACGTTTTATAACAAATAACGGAGGTAAAAAACAAGCCTTATTTCTGATTTTAAACACTCCAGTTTTTGGGGTAGCTTTCAGTAGTTTGGCTTTGCAATAGATTTTTGATGAATAATTCGGGTTAGTAAAATTCCTGTATTTTTGCCGTTATAAATACTTTTCTATGACATTCAATCAGAATCCCACACAAACAAAAGCTTGGTTACAACTCAAAAACAAACAACAACAGTCAGCTCAGTTGACGCTGAACGAATTGTTTAAAGAGGATAACAACCGTAAAGAAAAATATACCCTGAGATTAGATGAACTCTCATTTCAATTTGCCAATAATCATATTGACGATGAAACGCTACAACTGCTGGAAAATCTGGCTCATGAAATGAACTTAAAAGAGGCTATCAACAGCTTATTCTCCGGGGATAGCATCAATACGACAGAAAACCGGGCTGTGCTACATGTGGCCTTAAGGGATTTTGAAGACCATAATATAGTGGTCAATGGCGAAGAGGTTTTCCCTATGGTGGATAAAGCCCGTCAAAAAATCAAACAATTTACAGAACAGGTTCTTTCCGGACAGTGGAAGGGACATACAGGTAAATCCATTACCGATGTGGTCAATATAGGGATAGGAGGTTCAGATCTGGGACCTCAAATGGCTGTCGAATCTTTACAATTCTACCAAAAGAACCTCAACATACATTTTATATCTAATGTTGACGGAGACTCAACCCATGCCATATTGAATAACCTCAACCCTGAAACGACATTATTTATCGTTGTTTCAAAAACATTTACCACCATAGAAACCCTGACCAATGCGCAGACCTGCAGAAAATGGCTCTTACAGTCTGCCCCTGAAACAGCAATCAAACATCATTTTGCAGCTGTTTCCACCAATGAACAAGCGGTCAAAGATTTTGGGATTGATACGGCAAACATTTTTCCGATGTGGGATTGGGTCGGCGGACGTTTTTCCATGTGGTCAAGTGTAGGATTATCTATTGCTTTAGCTATAGGTTATGAACAATTCGAAGCATTCCTCAAAGGTGCTCATAGCGCAGACAAGCACTTTAAAACAGCCGGTTTCAAGGAGAATATTCCTGTGATTATGGGATTGTTATCTGTGTGGTATGTCAACTTTTATAAGACCAAAGCTCAATTGATTTTACCTTATGCAGAAGCCCTTAGCAAACTGCCGGCTTACCTGCAGCAGCTTTTTATGGAAAGCAATGGTAAAAGTGTGGACAGGCAAGGTCAGAGAGTCGATTATCAAACCGGTCCGGTAATCTTTGGGGCAGCAGGTACCAATGCGCAACACTCATTTATGCAATTAATCCATCAGGGTACCCAACTCATTCCTGCTGATTTTATAGGATTTAAACAATCCCTGTACAACGATCAGGAACATCACAGTATTTTGATGGCCAATTTTAAGGCTCAGGCTCAAGCGCTCAGAGAGGGTAAAACAGCAGAGCAAGTGCATTTGAGCATGAAAATAAGCGGTTCTGCTGAGCAAATCAACCAATTATTGCCTTATAAAGTATTTGAAGGAAACCGTGTATCAAATAGTCTGGTGTTTGAACGTCTTACACCCTATAATCTCGGTATGCTCATCGCCCTGTATGAACACAAAGTTTTTGTGGAAGGTGTGTTGTGGAACATCAATAGTTTTGATCAATTCGGGGTAGAACTAGGTAAGGAAATGGCTAAAAAGCTTCAGAATTAATCTACTACAACAGGTAAATCATGAGCTAATCCACGGTAATTATCAAGGTCTGCTTTGAGTGAGCCTACGACCAATCCTGCTTTGATTCTAACCGGCAGTTTGTTGGCATCATCGGTGACCCAAATGGTTAAAGATTCCTGATCTTTAAATACACGACCTTTTTGAACCATTGGTATGATTTGCCATGTTTTTAACTTTCCGAATTTTGTTTTAATAACCTCTCGCTTTTCAAAACGTAACTTGAAAGGAAACGATTCACCATCAAAAAACAAGTTTATTTTTATGTCATCTCCCGGTTCAATATGCGAGATATCCAGATTCCTTAAATAATAAAAAGCCGAAACCATATCCTGAACATCCTGAAATGGATAGTAATCCAGAGTTTTATTTTTTAAATCTTCTACTTTGACTTTGTTTGTATTGTGATTAAATGTCAAATCACGTTGAATAAGATAACCGTTTTCATTGACACGTCGTTTAAAATAGACAGGATTCACATTTGACCCCGAGGTAAAATAAGATTCATAGACGTCTTGAACTTTAAAAAACAATTTGGCAGCTCCGGTGGTCCAACCTTTGCCTTTAGCGTGATAGACCTTTTGACCGTTCTTATTTGTCGCTCTGAGCTTTAATGACGCATAACCGGCATTCATAAACCCATAATGAACCCGGTATTTCAGAAATTCACCGGTTTTATAGGCATGCGTATAAGACTCATCATTACTGTCCTGACTAAAGACATTCAAAGCACTTACCAAGAGCGTTATTACCAATAAGTATTTTAATTTAACAGTCATAATATTCCATTTTCATCTGTCATACAACAAGTATTGTTCCAAAATCATCCTGCAATATAAGAAATACCCCAAAACGCCAATTTATCTTTAAATCAAAAAAGGCAAGTCAACCGGCAAAATTTTATAACATCAGATACTTTTCTCTTGGACTTCAGAGAATACAGCCACGGCATTAATCGTCTTCCTTCTGTCATCGTTTGGTTTTATAGACCTCTAATGTTTTCAATAGCGCCTCAGCCTTCAACAAACATTCCTCATACTCTGCCTCTGCTTCAGCTTTGGCGGTTATGGCGCCCCCTACGGACATTGACAAGTAACGGTTTTTGGCATTATAAAGCATCGTTCTGATAACCACACTAAAATCAAAATCGCCTTGTGGTGACACATAACCTATCGCACCCGAATACAGGCTTCGCTTATGCATTTCTAAAGCATCTATAATCTTCATTGTAGAAATCTTAGGTGCTCCGGTCATACTCCCCATGGGGAACAGAGCTTTGATCACCTCAACGACCGGCAATTTTTCCGCTACACGACAAGTAACCGTTGATATCATCTGATGCACGTTGGGAAATGTATAAATTTTACATAATTCCTCAACATTGACCGAATTCTTTTCGGCTATACGAGACAAATCATTACGCACCAAATCCACAATCATAATATTCTCAGAACGTTCTTTGGTATTGGATTCCAATTCTTTGATAATCGCGGTATCTTCATCTTTATTTCGACCCCGTTTACGTGTACCCTTGATGGGTTGTGTAAAAATTTTATTCCCTTTTTTACCGGCAAAGCGCTCCGGTGAAGCTGACATAACATAATAATCACCGTGCTTGATAAATGCGGCGAATGGCATAGGGTTATTCCGATTCAACTGACGGAACACTTCATGCGGGTCAAGCGTTACGTCTTCCGCATAAAACTCCATACAAAAATTAGTCTCATAGGTATCCCCTCTGTTGATATGCGCTTGCAATTGCTCAAACTTCCCGCTATAAGTCCTGAAATCCATACGCTGATGAACTGTAAAATCTGATGGCGTCACAGACCGGTTATACTGTTGCTGTGTGATAGACTTAAGGTCTTGTTCCCACTCATGAGCATAGTCTTCTAAATATGCTGTTTCAAGATAGGTATCCGTGATAAACAATAGTTTTTTGGGCTGAAAAAAGAACATGTCCGGAAAATCTAATCCGTCAGGATTGGATGATTCTAAGTCTTCCAAATCATTCTTTAAATCATAACCTAGAAAACCAAATATATAATCATTAGCCTTCTTATAGTAGCGCTGCCATTGGTCAAATGCTCCTTTGTAGTCTGTTTTTAAAACACTGTGAGCGCCAAGTGCCACAACAGTTTTATAGCTCGTATAAGCATTCTCATAGTTATTGGTGTCCAACCACTGTACAGTATCAAAATTACAAACCCAAAACCATAGTTTGGATAAAAACCCGGCCGGTAATTGGTCTAAAGATATGCGTTTATTAATTCTCCTCATAGCTTAAATAGGACGATCGACCACATAGTTAATCATACTTTCCAATGCCTGTCTGTACGCTGTGTCGGGGTATTTTTTTAACATATCCAAAGCCTTGGATTGATACGCCCGCATTTGATTAATGGTATAGTCAATACCACCGCTTTTCTGCACATAATCAATTACTTCTTTGACCTTTTTCTTGTTTTTATTGTGATTTTTGACCGTATTGATAAGCCATTTTTTATCCTTTTTTGAGGCGTTATTGATGGCGTAAATCAGTGGTAAAGTCATCTTTTGTTCCTTGATATCAATGCCGGTGGGCTTCCCAATCTTGTCATCGGAGTAATCAAATAAATCATCTTTGATCTGAAAAGCTAAGCCAATGGTTTCTCCAAATTCCCACATCTCATCAACAATTTGCTGTTCCGCACCTACAGATGCTGCACCAATAGCCGTACAAGCACCTATAAGCGTTGCCGTTTTTTGTCTGATGATATCAAAATAAACCTCCTCTGTGATGTCTAAACGTCTGGCTTTTTCTATTTGCAAGAGTTCCCCTTCGCTCATTTCACGTACAGCACGTGAAATAATCTTGAGCAAATCAAAATCCTCATTGTCAACGGATAGCAATACCCCTTTGGACAATAAAAAATCACCGACCAATACGGCAATTTTATTTTTCCACAAAGCATTGATAGAGAAAAAACCACGGCGCATATTACTATCGTCAACCACATCGTCATGTACCAATGTCGCTGTATGAATAAGCTCAACGATAGATGCCCCACGGTATGTTCTTTCGTGAAAACCGCCATTGGTAACCATCTTTGCCGTCAGAAAGACAAACATAGGACGCATCTGTTTACCCTTACGGTGAACGATATAGTTCATGATACGGTTGAGTAAAGGCACTTTGGTATGCATCGCCGCACTAAACTTACTCTCAAAAAGCTCCATTTCGCCCCTGATGGGTTCCTTTATTTTTTCAACGGTTTTCATACTAGGCAAAATTAACAATTCAAAATTAAGCAGATACCGTCTGATGCAATATTTTTTCTTATTTTAGTGCGATTGTTTTAAGGTCTGCCGAAAAAAAGGTGGAATCGGTCTATATCAATAATTAAAAACAACCCTTTTATGTTTAAATTCATAAGATTATCCCTGTTTATTTTTTTAGTTTCATGTGGGACTTCCAAAGATGTATCTGAAGAAAAAAATACTAATCCTGAACCACCAACCCCCGAACCCAAGATTGAAAAAGTCTATGCTACGGTAGATGACAACGGTTACCTGATAGGTGTAGCCAACAAAGAACATTTTTTACAAGAGCCTTTTATCACTTGGTTTTCTGATGATTTTGACAATTACTTCCCGGATCCGGTGGTTATTGAAGAGATTAAACCCTTACTGGATGGTATAACCATCAAGGCTTTTATGGGTACCTGGTGTGGTGATAGTCGCAGGGAGGTACCTCACTTCTATAAGATTCTGACCGACGCAGGTTTTGATTTTGATAAGCTTACAATGGTTGCCGTTGACCGTGAAAAAACATCGCCCCGACACGAAGAGGAAGGCTTAAAAATTTATTATGTACCTACGTTTATCTTTTATAAAGATGGTGTAGAAATCAACCGGTTTATAGAATATCCTCAGGATTCTTTGGAACGCGATATCTTGAGCATTCTCAAAGAAGAAGGTTATAAAAATTCTTATTACGAAGGTTAAAATCTGACGTTTTTAACTATCTGTTATAAGGATTGCTTTTTTAAAATCTTTTTGACCAATACAGCAAACAGTGTCAAATAGGCAAAGCCTAATAAAGGCACTGTGTAAGACGTATTGATTCCGTACATATCAGCGATATTACCTTGTAGTGGCGGTAAAAAGGCACCACCCAAAATCATCATAATCAAAAAGGCAGAGCCCTGAGATTTGAATTTACCCAATCCCTGCAGGGACAAGGAAAAAATACTGGGCCACATTACCGAACAGAACAACCCGCCACTGACAAAAGCAAAGACAGAAATGCTACCTGTGGTCATCATACCTATAAACATAGCCAAAACACCCATAACGCCAAAAATCATAAGGGTTTTCGCCGGTTTATCCTCGCCCATAAAAAAGCCAATGATTTGCAAAGCTATAACCACAACATAAGGCAGTATTTGTTTGAGGTTATCAAAACTGACACCGGCTATTTTATTGGAAACCAATATGACTAAAAAAGCGATGTAAGGCACGATAATCAAAGCCATTTTTTTCGTTTTTGAAGACCAGTCAAATACGGCTAAAGCTCCCGCCCAACGTCCTATCATCAAACTTCCCCAGTACAATGAAATCAACAAGGGCGTCATAGCTGTCCAATGACCTTCGGTTTCGTTATTTAACAGCATCCGGGAGAATTCGCTAAAATCAATCGCTGTATTGATTTTTAAATAAGCCATAAAATCAATATGCTTGAGGTATTCACCCAAATTACTTTGAATAGTAACCTCAGTTCCTACATAAGTAAAGATTCCAATCATACCCAATACCAGTTGCGGGTATTTTAAAGCCCCCCAACCATCAGCATTTTTTTGAGCCCGGTTATTGGCGTACAACAAACCGATAATAAGGGTGGCAATACCCAACAGAATCAGGTATAAACCACTATTACTGCTGTGATCCACATTCTCTCCGGTATAACTGTAAAAAATAAACGACAAGACAACCACCAGCACTACCGTTATCAAACTGATAATACCTGTAGCCTTACTTTCATTCTCTATTGTAGCATCGGCTTTGGCATCGGGTAATTTTTTTGAAAATTTAAACAACAAGGCCGCTATCAAAAATGCCAGACCAACGATTATGTAAAGCCATTGCACCTTAGACAGGTTGAGCGTTTTGATCTGACTCTCATCAAGATGGGTTGTTCCGAGTAAGGCAAGGGCAAAAATAATAGGTCCTATAGTAGTACCAAACGAATTGACACCACCGGCAAGATTTAAACGGTGAGCACCTGTTTCCTCATCACCCAAAGCAATGGCAAACGGGTTGGCTGCCGTCTGTTGCAGAGAAAAACCAAGGGCAATGATAAATAGTGCTGCCAGAATAAGGGCAAAGCTATTGGATGACAATGCCGGAAACATCGCAAATGCGCCTACTACCGATATCATCAATCCATATACAATACCATTTTTGAATCCCCAGGAATTCAACAGGTCTTTTTTACCCCAAACAGATAAAATAAAAAGCAGAAATGCCCCGATATAATAAGCAAAATAAAAAGCCGAATCGATCAACTGGCTTTGAAACTGGGACAAATCAAAATAAGATTTGGCAAACGGGATAAAAACACCGTTTGAAGCTGCTATAAATCCCCAAAAAAAGAACACCCCTACAAGCGTGTACAGAGCGGGGTAATTGGTGGGTTTTGTCTTGGTTTCACTCATGGATTTCTATACAATTGGATTAAACATCTAAAGTAATAAAAATACCGGTGAATCTGACAAAAAAATTTGCGATTAAACCAACTTAGATTTAACCCTTATATTCAAACTTAGTATTAGACGTATGCCAACAAAGCAACTGGGCATTTTTACACCTACAAGCCTGTCTTTTGTCTCTGAATACATTCAATTCTACTAAGACGATGGTATAGCACTTACCAGCCTAATGATTAGTGATTGATGTTTTTAAAATAGTCTGAAATTATTGGTCTTTTTTCTTTAACAATTGAATCTCCGTCGTTGAAATAGTATCCTGTATTTTTATACCGTTCTTTATGTCTGGAGTTAAAAGAATAGTAAATGCGCCTTTTTTCAAAGGCGAATAACTTATGAATGGTATAATCGGTATTGAATTCATGTTTTGTGTTTTCATTGATTCCATCGCCGTACTAAAAAAAAATCAAAGACCATCTGGCATTGTCATTGTCATGTAAAAAATTATCATTTTTAAGATAATTCACGACAAAACTATCTACCTGTATTTTGTGAGATTCATTGGTGGCATCAAAATTTTTAAGGGCAAAGAAATCCTCTCTTACGAGTTCATAGTATTTCTTATTGTCTTTATACTCTGTAAGTTCTCCTATGTCATTTGGTTTTAAATGATAAATTTCAAGTGTTTGGTCTTTTGATTGAACATTACATGACACAAACCAAATCGCCATTAATACCGGAATTAAAAATCTAATGGTTATCATAACTAAATATAAACTACGTTTATTGGTGATTATTATTTTTAAAATAGTCTGATACTATTGGTCTATACTCGTTAACTATCGAATCGCCTTTATCGAAGAAGTAAGATGTACCTAAATAATTTGTTTTACTATCAAAAGAATAGGCAGTTTGCCGTTTTTTAAAAGCAAATAACTTGTGAATAGTATAATCGGTATTGAACTCATGTTTTGTGTTTTCATTGATTCCATCGCCGTACTTAAAAAAAATCAAAGACCATATGGCATTGTCATTGTCACGTAAAAAATTATCATTTTTAATGTAATTTACCACAAAGCTATCTACCTTTATTTTGTGAGATTCATTGGTAGCATCAAAGTTTTTAAGGGCAAAAAAATCATCTCTTAAGAGTTCATAGTATTTTTTATTGTCTTTATACTCCGTAAGCTCTCCTATGTCATTTGGTTTTAAATG
>PDWI01009156.1_pt1 | contig 11444 bp, 10 predicted proteins | sample 1430891 | NCBI WGS metagenome assembly PDWI01 (sample SAMN01162508, study PRJNA174530) | Oral metagenome, whole genome shotgun sequencing project. | biome: Marine environment; feature: Marine mammal; material: Swab sample of the gingival sulcus; isolation source: swab sample of gingival sulcus... | reverse complement strand
TGAATGGCAGGGCAATGCCGTTGCCGGCGATCATAATGTTTTTTTCTTTGACGATTATCCCGAGCTTATTCAATGCGACACACTGGAAGAACTTTACCGTGCTCTGAAGCGTGTTAAGGCTATTGCCATACCGCATCATACAGCCTATTTACCGGGATTCCGCGGAAAAGACTGGAGTGTTCTGAGTCCTGAGTTAAGTCCGTTTTGTGAGATTTATTCGGTTCATGGCAGCTCGGAAGGCGAAATGTGGGGCGGCGCGCTTCTTGATAACGCTTTTCTTGCACCGGACCTTACATGCAGTTCTTACAGTGCGGCATTGAAACGCGGCTGTATTCTCGGCGCTATCGGGTCTACCGATAACTGGGGGGAATTCCCGGGACATTACGGGCGGGGGCTGGCGGCGGTTCTGGCAGAGAACTTAAGCCGTGAAGGCCTGTGGGAGGCTTTTTCGCAGCGGCGAGTCTACGCTGTAACCGGAGACCGCATTAAGCTTGATTTTACAATCAACGATAAGCTGATGGGCAGCTGTAACGGACAGACAGATTCAGCGTGCATACGTGTTGATGTTGAAGGCGAAGATGCCATTGAATATGTTGAAATAGTTAAAAACGAGAAAAGCCTGCAGTTGCTCGGTCCGCCGGAGAGTCCTTTGAACGTAGAGAAAGGTCTGTATAAAATGCGTTTTGAGTACGGCTGGGGGCCGTCTCCTTCATACGCGCAAATGCCGCCTCGGAACTGGAGCGGCGAAATAACCGTTAAGAATGGAAGAATAAAAAGCCTCAGCACCGGATTGGTGGACGGCTTTCATAAATATTCCCATAACGAAAAATCGTTTACTTTTTCTTCACTGGTCAGTCAGAAAGAAGCCGATTACAGACATCACAACAGTTTTGTTCTGGAATTTGAACTGGATGATTCGTCTGTACTCCTTTTTGATATTAACGGCTGTAAATGTCAATTCACGCCAGAAACTCTGCTGGAAGAAAGCTATGTGCATTTTTATACGGATGAGAGCCGTCAGCTTCTGAAAGAGCGGTATAATGTGGATACCGGAAAGCTCTACAGGCAGGATGTTGTTTATGGTATGGCGTATAAGTTTAAAATTCACAAATTAATACCGCAGCAGCTCTACAGCCGGAGCATTACCGTTAGTGATAAAACAAAGGGGCCGTGTCATTACCGGATAAGAGTGCGTCAGAGAAACGGCCAGATGGCGATGTCCAGTCCCATCTGGTTTAAATAATTCCCAAAAAGGAAGGAGAAAGAAATGAAGAAGAGGCGCTTGTTACTGGTGTTACTGGTTTTGCTTGGGGTTTTTCTGATTTCAGGATGCACGAAGGAAAAAAGTGAACAGCAGGAATCAAAAGCATGGGCACCGTCCAGTGAAATTACAATAATAAACCCGTGGTCGGTTGGAGGAAGTGCCGACACCAAAACCCGTCTTGTGGCACAGTATCTGGAAGATATTACCGGTCAGAATGTTGTGGTAAAGGTTATAAACGGCGGAGCGGGTGCTCTTGCTGCGGCTGATTTCCTGGGCAAACCTTACGACCCGCATAGAATGATGCTTCCGGGAATTGGCATGTTTACTCTTGTTCCTCTGATGAACAAAAATCTGCCCTACACTTTTGACGACTTCCGGGTTGTCGCGGAACTGGTTTCAGAGCCTTTTATTCTGTTTACAAATCCTTCCAAGTCCGGAATCAGTTCCATGGAAGAATTACTGGAATTTGCCAAAAATAATCATCTGGTTTATGCCAGTAATCCTCCGGGGGGAACAACCTATCTGTTACAGACGGCTCTTTTTAAAATGGCCGGTGTTGAAGCGGAAAGTGTTGCCGGTTCTTCTGTAGAGAATCTGACGGCTCTTCTGGGCGGCCATGTTCATGTTACAGCGGTTAACCCCAGTCTGGGAAAACCGTATTTGAAAGACGGTACTCTGGTTCCCATTGGTGTGTTCAGCGACGGCGCCTACACGGCTTATGAAGACTTTACTGTTCCGTCTGTAAAGAACGATTTTGGTTATGATATTGTTTTCCAGAGTTCCAATTTCTTTGTTCTTGGAAAAGAGGCTTCAGACGAAACGGTTGATTATTACTACAAGGCTTTTATGGAAGTGTATGAGAACCCCGAGTTCCTGAAAAAGGCAGCGGAGATGAATTATACTCCGTCCAAAATGCCTCCTGACGAGCTGAAAAACAAAATTCTCAGCACGGCAGATCTCTTTAAACGGCTGACGGAGCTTATTCTCTAATAATGACTGTCAGGTTTAAAACTAACCTTGTAAGTGGTATCTTGTCTGTGTGTTTCAGCATATTCCTTTTGCTGATAATACCCAGGCAAATATCACTTGCAAATAATAATGCCTATATCAATGCCCGTATTGTCCCTCAGATTATTGCCCTTCTGATAGGGGCGGGGGGAATTGTTCTGATTATTCAGAGCTTATCCGGCAGGGATTCCTGGCGCCAGATAAATCTGCGCCTTGAGGCCCGTTCCCTGTTGTATATGGCGGTTATTCTGCTGTACGCGTTTTTGCTGCCTGTTACAGGTTATATTATTACAACTCTTGTTCTTGGTGTTGTAACACTGTATTTGTCGGGCGTAAGAAAGGTGAAGTACTATTTAATCAATGTAATATTGATTCTCTTTCTGTTTTCGGTATTTACCTTTGCTTTTAATATCCAGCTTCCATGAGGATGTATGATGGAATTTCTGTTAAGTGTTGCCGGTCAGCTTTTTACCCTGAAGGCTTTTCTTTTTATTAATATCGGGTTGTTTGTGGGGCTGGTATTTGGAGCCATTCCCGGTCTGAACGGTAATCTTGCCATAACAATTTTACTGCCGTTTTCTTTTTTTATGAGTCCGGTCAATGCCCTGCTTATGCTTACAAGCATTTTTTTTGCCGCGAATTTCGGCGGTTCTGTCAGTTCCATACTGATTAATACTCCGGGAACAAACGCGGCGGTTGCTACACTGCTGGACGGCTACCCCCTTTCACAAAAGGGGTTTCCGAATAAAGCTCTCAACATTGCGCTTGTTTCAAGCACAATAGGCGGTTTGTTCAGTGCGTTCTGCCTGCTTTTTCTTTCGCCGCAGATAGCGGTTTTTTCGCTGAAATTCGGGGCGCCGGAATATTTTTCCATTGCCATATTCGGTCTTTCCGTTATTGCGTCAGTGAGCGGTAAAAGTATTGTTAAAGGTCTGATAGCCGGCTGTTTTGGAGTGCTTATTTCCATGGCAGGTCTGGACAGCATATCCGGGGCTCCGCGTTTTACCTTTGGAAATTACAATTTACTGGGCGGAATAAAGATGCTTCCGGCGCTTCTGGGGCTGTTTGCTATAACAAAAATGATGATCCGTGTTGTTCAGGCCGATGAGGGTGTTGCCATTACCGGCGCGCAGGGTTCTTCGCGTGAAGACAGGCTGAGCGGTAAGGAAATTCTGTCTCTGCTCACTACCATTTTCAAATCTGCCGGTATTGGCACCATAATAGGGGCCATTCCGGGGGCCGGCGGAGGTATTGCCTCCTTTCTGGCATACGATGAGGCGAAAAGACGGGCCAGAAAAGACGAAAAGTTCGGTACCGGTGAAATTCGCGGTGTTGCCGCGCCGGAAGCGGCCAATAACGGCTCTACCTGCGCAACGCTTATTCCCCTGTTAACTCTGGGAATTCCGGGTGATGTTGTTGCAGCTACTCTTCTGGGTGCTTTTATGATGCACGGCCTGGTACCGGGGCCGACGCTTTTTACCGAACAGAAGGCAACCATTTATTCCATACTTATTGGTATAGTTATTGCCAATATACTGCTGTTTTTTCAGGGCAAGCTGTTTCTGAAGTACGCTGTAAGTATTACAAAGGTTCCAATGAAGCTGCTTACGGCGTGTCTGGTTGTGGTTGTTGCGACAGGGGCCTATACCTTCGGCAATTCCGTTTTTGATGTAAAAGTTTTAATGTTTTTCGGGATTATTGGCTATTTTCTGACCAAACTGGAGTTTCCCATTATTCCCATAATATTAGGACTGGTTCTCGGGCCCATAGCAGAGAAAAATCTGCGGAACGCCCTTGTGCTTTCACAGGGAAATCCCATGATTTTTCTTACCAGACCCATCAGCCTTGTTTTTATTATTCTGAGTTTTCTCTTCATTATTTTACTCAGGTTTTCGCAAAAAAAGATTGATAAGAAAAGGACATAATACATGGAAGCTAAAAGACCCAATATCCTGTTTATTCTTTCAGATGATCATGCCGCTCATGCCATCAGCGCTTACGGAAGCCGCATTAATAAAACACCTTCAATAGATCGGATTGCTCATGACGGCGTACGCCTGAACAACTGTTTTTGTACCAATTCCATATGTGCTCCAAGCCGGGCTTCCATTTTGACCGGTACTTACAATCATGTGAACGGTGTGACAACTCTGGATACTTCGTTTGACGGAAGACAGACAACTTTTCCAAAGCTGCTGCGCCGCGAGGGCTATCAGACGGCAATGATCGGCAAATGGCATCTGGGGCATGGGGGCAACAGCGACCCCACCGGGTTTGATTACTGGAAAGTGCTTCCGGGGCAGGGCTCGTATGTGAATCCTGATTTTCTGACACCGGACGGAATGGAAAATCATGAAGGTTATGTAACGGATATTATTACGGATCTGTGTATAGACTGGCTTGATCAGAGAGACAGGGATAAACCCTTCTGCCTGTTTTGTCATCATAAGGCACCGCACAGGTGGTGGATACCGGATGAAAAGCATAAACATCTTTTTGAAGATACCGAAATTCCATACCCTGAAACTTTCAATGACGATTACAGAAACCGTGCCCGGGCGGCCTCTCTGGCGGAAATGCGGATTGAAAGAGATTTAAAACCCAGAGATCTTAAAAAGCCTGTTCCGGAAGGTTTGAGCAGAGAGGCTGAGAAAAACTGGAAATATCAGCAGTTTATCAAGGATTATCTGCGCTGCATTGTCAGTATGGATGAAAATATAGGCCGTCTGCTCGACTATGTTGAGTCGGAAGGTGAAAAAACGGATACCATTGTTATTTACGCTTCTGATCAGGGATTTTTCCTTGGGGATCACGGATGGTTTGACAAGCGTTTCATGTATGAAGAGTCGCTGAGAATGCCCATGCTTATGTGTTATCCGCGGGAAATTCCTCCGGGTACAACAAATGACGATATTATTCTGAATGTTGATTTTGCCCAGACTCTGCTGGACTATGCCGGGGTAAAACCCGCCTCTGAAATGCAGGGACAGAGTTTCAGGCCGAATCTTGTCGGTATGCGGGACAAAAACTGGCGCAAGAGCATGTACTACAGATACTGGATGCATCTGGCTCAGCACAATGTTTTTTCCCATTATGGTGTGCGGACAGATAAATACAAACTGATTTTTTATTACGCGGAAGCCTGCGGTCAGAAAGGCGCACTGGATGATAAACGCTGGCAGGAGTGGGAACTTTTCGATCTTGATAAAGACCCCTGCGAGATGAACAACGTCTATAACGACGATGCGTATAAAGATGTTGTGAGCGAGCTTAAAGAGGAACTGGCCCGTTTACAGAAAGAAGTTGGCGATACGCCGGTTGCCGAGCGCTTCGATTATTAAGAACGGCGTGAGCGGCTTATTCCGGCCAGTGTAAGGGCTGCCAGGGCGCTTAAGTAAGGCAGTGACAGGGCCAGTGTGGCTGAAGCGCCGGTGTATCCCTGTACCCGGTGGGACAGAATCTCCATACCGGAAAAAAAGCAGGCCGCGGCCGCCATTCCCCAGGGGTTGCGGAAACCCAGCCAGATAATAACCAGTGCAATCCAGCCGCGTCCGGCGCTGATTCCGGGAACCCAGGCGCCGATGCGCAGGGTGAGTAATGCTCCGGCCAGGGCCGCGGCGGCTGATGAAATAACCAGAACGCTGAAACGGATGTTCTGAGGATTGACACCCCGTTCTGTAAGAAGCTCGCGGCCCGTATCGGCTGAACGGATTTTTCTGCCGAAAGATGTGCGCCTGAGCAGCAGGACGGCCGCGGCTGTCATGAGAAGCAGCAGGAGTAATGCACTTATACTTTGCCCGGCAGGAAAAATCCCCTGAAAATTTTCCGGCAGCCGAATGGTGCCCTTATGTCCGGTTAAAAGGCGGGAGATAAGTCCGGCCAGGGAGGGAATAAGCAGGTTAATACCCAGTCCGGCAATGAACAGATGGGCGCGGCCTTTAATGTGTACCAGGGCCAGCAGAGCTCCGAAAGCCGCCCCGGTTAGAACAGCGCAAGCCAGTGCCGCCGGCAGGGGAACTCCGAAAAAAACAAGTACTCCGCAGACAAAGGCCCCGGCGGTAATATTGCCTTCCAGCGAGATGTTGAGAACTCCGGCTTCCAGAGATAAGAGTCCTCCAAGAGCCGTTAGAAGCAATGGCACGGCCGCCGTTAAAATGGAAGCGGTCATTCAGCTTTCCTCCCCAGAGTTACCAGAAGAAAGACCATTCCCTGAACCAGTCCGCCAAGAGAGAGCGGAAAGCTGGTATGCAGAAGGGCGGACTGGGTGCCCTGCATCAGCCAGGCGTAAATGAGTGCCGCAAAGGGTATGCGTAAAGGCTTAAACGAAGCTATCAGTGCCACAGCCAGACCGCTCCATCCCAGCCCGTCGGTGAAACCCTGAACCGCCTGCCCGGAATCCAGAAGCGCCGCTGACCCTGCCAGGGCGTACATGGCTCCCGAGAGTGTCAACGAGCTTATAATAAGCCGGCCGGCCGGAAGCCCTCCGTAACGGGCAAATTCCTCATTGGCCCTGCATATGTTCCATTCCATCCCTCTGCGGGTACGTGTGAAAAAAATATGAATGAGTATAACGGCGGGAAGCGCCCAGAGAATAACCGGTCCCAGCCGTGAGGGCTGCAGCCAGGAATGCAGCCGGTATTGAGCGCCCAGTACCGGTGCGGCTATCAGATAGGAAGAGGGATCTTTGAGCGGTCCGTTCAGCAGAACATGGCCGGCCGGCATAACCGCGGCGGAAAGGAGAAATGTGCTGATGAGCGGATCCACATTCCAGCGCACCTTGAGTATTCCCGAAAGTGCACCCAGAGCGGCACCGGCTGCCGTTCCCGCGGCCACGGCTGTTAAAGGGGCAATAAACGGCGGCAGATTGGGCAGGTAGAGCGCCAGCGCCGCTCCGGCCAGTCCGCCGGCCAGCGCCTGGCCTTCTCCGCCCAGGTTGAAATTCCCGGTGCCGAAGGCCAGTGATGCCGCCAGGGCTCCAATGCTTAGACGGGCGGCCAGGGCAATGGTATTTCCCAGGGCCAGTGAGTTTTTGAAAGGGCCGGCAAACAGGTAAGCCAGCGAAGCGGCGGGGGAACTGCTCAGAAAAAGTATAACCAGAGAAATCAGAAGCAGAGTGCTGAGAAAAGCAATAAGAACCGGACGCAGCTTCATGTACTGACCCCTTTTACCATGGCCGCGGCCACTTCTTTCCTCTCCCAGAGTCCGGCCGGACGCAGAGGCGAAAGGCGGCCGTTGCAGATAACGCCCAGGCGGTCTGAGAGTTCCAGAGCTTCTTCGGGAACGGGGGTCAGCAGAAGAACTGCAGTGCCGTTCTGCGCGCAGCGGCGGATTCTGCTGAAAAGATTTTTCCGGTTTTGTTCATCCAGACCTTTGGCCGGGTCGGCCAGAATAAGAACCGATGAAGCGGCCCTCAGTTCCCTCTGAAGAATTATTCTCTGTATTGTGCCTCCGGAAAATCTGCTCAGCTGCTGTTCGGCACTTCCCTGAATTCCTTCTTCTTTGAGACGTTTATCAGCCCGGTTATACAGTTTGCGGGGGGAAATAAATGTTTTTTGGTGATTTTTTCCGGACTGCAGCAGCAGCATGTTTTCTGCAGCCGGGAGTGTCAGCGCCGCGGCCCGGCCGGTCATATTGGACGGTACATATCCCATGCCCGAGCGGCGCATGCCCCGCATGCCGGGGCCGGGCTCTTTACCATTTACCCGGATTGTTCCTGAGCGCAGCGGCCGGCTGCCGCAGACGGTATCTTCAAGAGTTTTCAGCCCCTCGTTCCAGAGGCCGGCTATTCCCAGAATTTCTTTGGGGTATACGGCAAAGGACAGCGCGGAGAGTTCCCGGCGGACAGGAGAGCCCACGTGCGCGTTCTGCAGTTCGAAGGCCGGGGGAGCTGCAGGGGAGGGCGGCAGGGCGGCACCCCGGGCCGCTGGCGGGGAAGCCAGCTGAGTGCCTGGAGCCGGGGCCGGCGGCGCGGCTGCGGTTGCAGCTGGAATAGCGGGCGGTGGCGCAGCTGCGGGCGCGGTAGCGTTTGCGGCGGATGGAGCCGTGCCGGGCAGTTCGGCAGAGGACCGCGCGGTTTGCGGTTTGGCTGTACTGCGCCGGCCGGACAGAGCTGCTGCGGCTCCGGCGTCCTGCCGGCCGAACATCTGTTCCAGAAGATCTTTTTTACTTATTTCTCCGCTTTCCCATGTGCCGCATATCTTTCCCCGGCGGAGAACCGTTACCCTGCGTGCAAAGCGGAAAACATCTTCTATGCGGTGGGTTATAAGCAGAACACAGACGTCTTTTTCCGCCAGGCTGCTGATGAGATGGACAAATTCCTTACGGCGGGATTCCTCCCATACCAGTGAGGGTTCGTCCAGTACCAGTAAGCGCGGATTGTTCATCAGGGCGGCTGTCAGTTCCGCCTGCTGAAGTTCGGGAGCGTTTAAGCGGGCCACCGGTATGCGGGGAGGTATGTTTTCCAGTTCCCACTGTGCGGCTGTAGAACGGAACTGTTCCATAATGGCCCTGCGGCCTGTTCCGCGGCTTTCCCTGCCCAGAATGGCGGCTTCCCAGACTTCCAGATTGACCGGCCATATACTCCTCTGGCGCACCAGTCCGGCGCCCGGCAGCAGTCCCGGCTGTCTGCCGGCCAGGTTTATGGTTTCTTCGGAATGAGAGTCTGAGCGGATGAGCCTGCCGGAATCCGGAGGAACAACACCGCTCAGAATATGTCCCAGAGTTGTTTTGCCGGCGCCGTTTTCACCTACCAGAGCGTGGATCCCGCCGGTCTGCAGATTCAGACTGACCGACCGGCAGGCCTGTACTCCTGAAGGCTGCCATGTGAGTTCCACATTCTCAAGGCGAAAAGATAACGGCATTACTGCTCCAGGCTCTCCAGAGTCAGTTCACCGCTTTTCATCCGGTCAATCAGTTCGGCCATTTGAGAAGCAATATTTTTGGGTACGTGACGGCGGAAATGTTTGTCTTCGGTGGGAAAATCAACATAGCCGTCGCGTATACCAACCTTGAATGATTCTCCAGGTTTGAAATTGCCTTCTATCCACTCTGTGCACCAGTTTTGGGCGGCTTTCTGCTGACGGACAACAGACGAAGCCAGAATTATTCCGGGAGCCAGCTGGGTTCCTTCAGAGTCGAACCAGAGTACATATTTTTCAGCTTCCCGGGCGGCGGTAATAACGCCCTGATTGGCCCCGCCGGCAATAGTCAGAATAATATCTACACCATCTCTGTACAGATCGGCTGCTATTTCCCGTGCTTTTTCAGCGTCGTACCAGTTTCCCAGAACCCTGAATTCCAGCTGAATGCCGGGGTTGACCGTATGCAGGCCAATTTCAAATCCCGGACGGATTTCACGAGTCATCTGGGGATATTCCTGCGCGGCAATAAGTCCCACTTTTAATTCGTCATTAATACCTTCCAGAGTAGTGTCTGTGGTTGCCAGAGCGGCAAAATATCCGATAAGGAAGGCCTGTTCCCTGTGGTTGTAGACAACATCGCTCACTCTGCCGGAAACCAGTCCGGAGCCGTCCAGAATTAGAAAATCCTGATCCGGGTAAAGGGTGCCCACACGGCCGGCAATTTCACTCATGGCCGGATTGGAACTGACAATCAGACTGTATTTTCCTTCAGATGCCAGAACCTTGAGCTGGGTTTCCCATGTTGCCTGATCGAAACCGCCTTCCACTGTTTTGACAGGAATTTCTTTCTGGGCTGCTGCTTCCCGTATTCCGGCGTCCAGCATTTCGTACGTGGGGCTTCCTTCCAGAACGCCCGGAATAAATACCGCAATGGAACGGTTTTTTTCCTGAGTGTCTTTGTTACAGGACGTCAATGAAATAACTGCAAACAGCAGAACCGCGCTTGTAATAACAACGTGAAATAAAAGAGAATTGCGTTGCATAAAAAAATCCTCCAACCGGCAATTAACCAGGGGAGGAAACAAGGAAAAGGACGGCTGAATATATAAAATTACACAGCCAGGCCCTCTCTCCCTTCCAGACTTGCACTGTCGGTACCGGAATTCCACCGGTTCCCCCGTTACGTGTAACGGATAGCGGACTTTGACCGCCGGTCGGGATTAAATCCCTCCCCCGAGAAAGCTCGTATACAAAATAAAACCTTAAGGTCTGATGGTCAATAGGAGGCCAAGTGTTATTCGGGTTAGCCTCTGGCACCGGCGGGCGGTGAATATGATTTTTGTGTTAAAGGTGGTCCGGGCATCTTTGGGCCCCTCTTACCGAGGGGCCGGTATGCGCCGGGGTGCAGCCTTAGGCTGGCGGCTTGGGTTGCTCCATCTTGCGGCGAATTCTTGTGCCTGCCGGTTTCCAGCCCGCCGGCTGCCGGAGTGTTTCTTCCGCGCCGGCCGTGGTGTTTCAGCCGCGCCTGAGGGCGGGGCGACGGCTCCCCCGGCACAGGAACCCCTGCTGCCCGGCGCCGGGAAAGGTGGCGGTGCGCTTTTTGCGGAAGGGGTTTGCCGGGCTGTGCAAGAAGTGTTTGTTCATAGCGGAGCGCCGCTCCGGGCTGGGTGCGCTTTTTGCGGAGCGGCTGAGGAGGCCGGGCTTCTGAAGGCGGAGAGGGACAGCGCCGCCGGCTGTAGTAATGCCGCTGTCAGGCCGGCTGTTGTTGCGTTGGGGTGCCGGCGGGCGCAGAGATGTAAAGCTTCGTTACCTGAATTGCTCTCAGCTTCCTTTCAGGAATTCCAGAATAAAAATATAATTACATATTGTCGTAAAAATATGACTGTCGATATTTTGTAGTGCTCTGTTTATAGACCTTTAAAAACAAGTTCTTTAAGAGAAAATGGAGCTTTCATAAATACATTCCAGCTGAAATTGAGTCCAGATATTCTATTATAATCTGGTAGTCGGTATTCACTCGTATGGTTTGTATACTTGTATTTTCTTCCAAAAGACTTCTTATTTCTCGATGTAAATTGGAATCCCCGGTTTCCCTTGCAGCTACTAATGCCATTCTCAACAAAACAGGATAACCGTCAAAACAGTTTACCACCGGTGTCTTGATGAGTTCACGAAAGACTTTAAGGGCCGGATTATACTTTTCTGTCAGCAACTGAAGTGGTACCATAGTCACGGACAGATGAGTTAAGCATACTGATATTCCACAAGAGGTTTGATATGCCGGAGACGAGAAGGAAATATACGAAAGAATT
>PDWI01009155.1_pt1 | contig 11444 bp, 13 predicted proteins | sample 1430891 | NCBI WGS metagenome assembly PDWI01 (sample SAMN01162508, study PRJNA174530) | Oral metagenome, whole genome shotgun sequencing project. | biome: Marine environment; feature: Marine mammal; material: Swab sample of the gingival sulcus; isolation source: swab sample of gingival sulcus... | reverse complement strand
TGAACGGATTGAGTCCTGTACAATTCAGAACTCAATCCGGTTTAACTTAATTTTAAAAACTGTCTAACTTTTTGGGTGCAGTTCAGAATGACGGTACTATTTTTATTAAATTTTAATTTAGCCAATAAAAAAGCTGATAGTGAAAATATCACTACCAGCTTGTTTATCACTTTTGCAGTATCACAAATTTAATTATTTATGAATTCTTTTGATAAACATCAATCGGGCAGAAGCCTCTGCTAAGGCATTTTGTGCTTTTTGGAAGTCAGGTCCAGTTGCACTGCGTAAAACTTCTTGTGCTTCTTTCATGGCTTCCTGAGCCATTTTTTCATCGAGTTCTTCAACACGTTCAGCTGTATCCGCTAAAATACTCACATGCGTTGGTTGAACTTCAATAAAGCCACCTGTAATAAACATCGAATCTTCACTGCCGTCTTCGTGCTTCACCGTAATATGTCCTGGTTTTAGCGACGATAGCAAAGGCGTATGACCATGCATAATACCGATTTCTCCCATGCTGGCAGTCGCACTGACTAAAACGCCAGTGCCACTATAAACGCTACGGTCAGCATCAACGATTTCAACGGTAATAGTATTTGCCATGCTTGCCTCCGATTAAAGTGTTTCAGCCTTAGCAACCGCTTCGTCAATAGAACCAACCATGTAGAATGCTTGTTCAGGTAAGTGGTCATACTCGCCTGCTACGATAGCTTTAAATGCTGAAATTGTATCTTTCAACGAAACATACTTACCAGGTGCACCTGTAAAGACTTCGGCAACTGTAAATGGCTGTGATAAGAAACGCTGAATCTTACGAGCACGTGTAACAGTTTGCTTGTCTTCTTCAGATAATTCGTCCATACCCAAGATTGCGATAATATCACGCAATTCACGGTAACGTTGAAGTACTGATTGCACGCTACGAGCAACACTGTAATGCTCTTCACCAATAACTTGTGGGTCAAGCTGACGAGAAGTTGAATCCAATGGATCAACCGCAGGGTAAATACCTAATTCAGCAATTTGACGAGAAAGTACAACTGTCGCATCTAAGTGAGCGAAAGTTGTTGCTGGAGAAGGGTCAGTCAAGTCATCCGCAGGTACATAAACTGCCTGAATAGATGTGATAGAACCTTTATTCGTTGACGTGATACGCTCTTGTAAACGCCCCATTTCTTCAGCCAGTGTTGGCTGGTAACCTACCGCTGATGGCATACGTCCTAATAGTGCCGAAACCTCGGTTCCTGCTAGGGTATAACGATAAATGTTATCAACAAACAGTAGAACATCACGACCTTCATCACGGAAGTATTCTGCCATTGTCAAACCAGTTAACGCAACACGCAAACGGTTTCCAGGTGGCTCGTTCATTTGTCCGTAAACCATGGCTACTTTAGAGTCTTCGTGTTTTTCTACGTTAACAACGCCAGCTTCTTGCATTTCGTGGTAGAAGTCATTACCCTCACGAGTACGCTCACCAACCCCTGCAAATACAGATAAACCTGAGTGTGCAGTTGCAATGTTGTTGATTAACTCCATCATGTTAACGGTTTTACCTACACCGGCACCACCGAATAAACCAACTTTACCCCCTTTAGCAAAAGGACAAAGCAAGTCGATAACTTTGATACCCGTTTCTAGTAATTCTGTTGAGTTAGATAATTCATCGTAAGCTGGTGCTTTACGGTGAATTGCCCATTTTTCATCAGATTTTACTTCTCCACAGTGGTCAACAGGGTTTCCTAAAACGTCCATGATGCGTCCTAAAGTCCCTTGACCAACAGGTACAGAAATTGGTGCATTTGTGTTTTTAATAGCTAAACCACGACGAAGACCTTCTGTAGCTCCCATCGCGATAGTACGAACAACACCGTCACCTAATTGTTGCTGAACTTCCAAAGTTAACGAACCATCTTCTAATTGAAGAGCGTCGTAAACTTTAGGAATAGAATCGGCTGGGAACTTAACGTCTACCACCGCGCCGATAATTTGAATAATTTTACCCATACTCATAAGTATATTCCCCTAAAATATTTGCTTTGTTATACTGCTGCCGCACCTGCGACAATCTCTGACAATTCTTGTGTAATTGCTGATTGTCGTGCTTTGTTATACTGTAGTTGTTTCTCGTCGATAAGCGTACCAGCATTATCAGTTGCGTTTTTCATGGCAATCATTCGAGCAGCCATTTCACAAGCGATATTCTCTGATACAGCACATTTGATTAGTGCCTCAATATAGCGAATTAAAACATTTTCCAGTAAGTCTTCAGCAGAAGGCTCATAGATATAGTCCCAACCGTAATCAGGTGTATCCGTTTCCAAAAAGTTTGGCACTGGTAACAACTGAGAAATCTCAGGTGTTTGTGTCATCGTATTTTCAAAATTATTAGAAACCAAATAAATGCGGTCTAATTTGCCTTCACGATAACTATCAATCATTACCTTAATTGGACCTAATAATTCATTAAGTCCAGGGTGGTCACCTAAGTGCTCCTTATTGGCAATGATGTTAAACCCCAAGCCAGATAAGAATTTATAGCCTTTTGTACCATAAACTGCAATCGAAATATCACAACCTTCTTCGTGGTGTGCCTTAGTACTGGCAACCAGCTTTTTGAATAAATTAATATTCAAACCACCACATAGCCCACGATCCGTAGTGACGACTATGTAACCAACATTTTTCTTAGCATTTTTTACTAAAAAAGGATGAGAAACCTCAGTGTTAGCTTTGGCAATATCAGCAGCTACCTGTTTGATTTTTTTTGCATAAGGACGACTCTCTTCCATGTGAGACTGTGCCTTACGCATTTTCGATGCCGCTACCATTTCCATGGCTTTGGTTATCTTTTTGGTATTTTGGATACTTTTTATCTGGGTGCGTATTTCTTTTGCATTAGACATAAGCTATCCCCTAATCTTACCAAACACCATTTGACTTGAATGCGTCAAAACCTTCAACAAAGGTTTTTTCGATTTCATCGTCAAAAGCACCAGACTGGTCAATGTTATCCATTAACTCGCCGTGATGTTGGCGGAAATAATCAATCGCAGCACGTTCAAAGTCTAAGACTTTTTCAAGCTCTACGTCATCTAGATAGCCTCTATCAGCGGCAAACAAAGAAACTGCCATATCTGAAGTGCTTAAAGGCTCATACTGTCCTTGTTTCATCAATTCGGTGACGCGTTGACCACGCTCCAATTGCTTACGAGTCGCTTCATCAAGGTCAGAAGCAAACTGAGCAAAAGCAGCCAATTCGCGGTACTGAGCTAGTGCTAAACGAACACCCCCACCAAGTTTTTTGATAATCTTAGTTTGAGCAGCACCACCAACACGAGATACGGAAAGACCTGCGTTAATCGCTGGACGAATACCTGAGTTAAATAAGTCTGTTTCCAAGAAAATCTGACCATCAGTAATTGAAATTACGTTGGTCGGTACGAAAGCAGAAACGTCACCCGCTTGAGTTTCGATAATTGGCAATGCAGTCAATGATCCTGTTTTGCCTTTAACTTCACCATTTGTCAAACGTTCGACTTCTGCCGCGTTGATGCGCGAAGCACGCTCTAGTAGACGAGAGTGTAAGTAGAAAACATCACCAGGATAAGCTTCACGTCCAGGTGGACGTTTTAGTAGTAGTGATACTTGACGGTACGCCCAAGCTTGCTTAGTTAAGTCATCGTAAACAATCAACGCATCTTCGCCTTTGTCACGGAAGTACTCACCCATTGAACAACCTGTATAAGGTGCAATGTATTGCAATGCTGCTGATTCTGAAGCTGATGCAACAACAACAATTGTATGTGCTAATGCACCGTGCTCTTCTAACTTGCGAACAACGTTAGCAACTGATGACGCCTTTTGTCCAATAGCAACGTAAATACATTTTACGCCAGTGCCTTTTTGGTTGATGATGGCATCAACAGCGATGGCTGTTTTACCTGTTTGACGGTCACCGATGATTAACTCACGTTGACCTCGACCAATTGGTACCATTGAGTCAATTGATTTCAAACCAGTTTGAACTGGCTGGTCAACAGATTGACGTTCGATAACACCAGGGGCGATTTTTTCGATTGGGGCAGAAGTATTAGACTCAATAGGACCTTTGCCGTCAATTGGCTGTCCCAAAGCGTTTACAACGCGTCCCAAAAGTGCTTCGCCTGTTGGTACTTCTAAAATTTTACCCGTGCATTTTACGATGTCGCCTTCGGTCATACTTTCGTAGTCACCTAAGATAACTGCACCAACTGAGTCTTGCTCAAGGTTAAGTGCTAAGCCGTAAGTGTTGTTAGGAAATTCTAACATTTCCCCTTGTACGGCTTGTTCTAAACCGTGTATACGGGCAATGCCGTCAGAAAGGCTAATGATTTTTCCTTCTGTGCGGGCTTTCGCATCCAAGTCTGCTGACTCAATTTGCGATTTGATAATGTCTGAAATTTCAGATGGATTTAATTGCATAATTTTGCGTCCTCTATTTAGTTCAGTGCTTTTGTTAGCTGTTCTAGTCGGCCTTTGACAGAACCGTCGATAACGGTATCGCCGATTTTGATTATAGCTCCACCGATTAATGACTCATCTACCTTAATAGACGCTTCAACTTTTGTACCGTATCTTTTTGCCAGTTGAGTTAAAAGTAAGGTAATACTTTCTTCTGTTAATGGCTTAGCAGAAAAGACTTCTGCTGTAACAGTATTGTTAGATTTTTTAACTTCTTCAATAAAGAGGGTTGCAATTTCAGGTAATAAAACAAAGCGTTTATTTTCAGCAAGAACTTTTGTGAAATTCTTAAATTTAGCTGGTACCTCTTCTGCAACCTCTGCTTTTTCTAGTAGCGTTTGAAGAATATTGTTAAATTTATCTAAGGTTAAATCGTGTGCGCCTAAAAAACGTCTGGTGTCATCATTGTGTCCTAGTGCTTCACAAACTTGCATCAAAGGTAACCAAGTTTGTGGATTCTCTTTTGCAGCCACTTCATAAAGTGCTTTTGCATAAGGTCTTGCTGCGGTTAATGATTCTGCCATAGTTCCTCTTATAGTTGCTTAGCTAAGTCGTCGATTAATTGAGCATGTTTATTGTCATCAATTTCTTTGCTGACAATTTGACTTGCACCTGCAAGAACTAAGCTCGATAGTTTTGTTCTTAGTTCTTCTTTAGTGCGTTGCTTTTCTTGCTCAATTTCAGCTTTTGCTGTTTCAAGCTGACGTTCGCCTTCGGCTTTTGCATTGTTTTTCGCTTCTTCAATCATCGCTTTTGCACGAGACTCAGCTTCTGCGATGATTTCCATAGACTTTTGTCTAGCGTCTTTTGTTAAGTCATCAGACTGAGCTTGTGCTTTTTCTAAGCTAAATTGAGCTTCTTCAGCCGCCGCCAAACCTTTTGCAATTTTTTCTTGGCGAGCGTCCAATGCAGCGATAATAGGCGGCCACACAAATTTCATGCAAAACCAAACAAATAATCCAAAAGAGATTAGTTGTCCGATTAGCGTCAAATTAATATTCATGGCTTTCTCCGAAAAGGGTTAATAAATTGTATAACAGTATTAAGCTTTAGCGAAGATAATGAATAGTGCAATACCAACAGCAATCATTGGAACAGCGTCAATAAGACCTGCTAGTAAGAAAAGGTTACCCTTAAGTTTTCCTTCCATTTCAGGTTGACGAGCAACGCCTTCTAAAAATTTAGAACCTAAAATTCCAATACCGATAGCGGCACCAACAGCACCTAAACCCATCATGATAGCAGCAGCAATATATAGCATATTTTTCTCCAGTTAGTTAAATAAAATAAGTTGAAAATAAAGTTAAAAAATGATTATGTTTCTAAGCCTTTTTAAGGTGCGTGATCATGACTAATGTCAGCATCATGAGCGGCATCTAAATAAACGATAGTCAAGACCATGAAAATGAAAGCTTGTAGTAAAACGACCAAAATGTGGAAAATTGCCCATGGTAATGACAAAGACCATTGTAAGTAAGCAGGCAATAAAGCAATCAAGATGAATATCATCTCACCCGCATACATGTTTCCAAATAGTCGAAGTGCTAAAGAAATTGGTTTTGCGAATAATGTAGCACCTTCTAAAACAAAGTTAAAAGGCATCATGGCTTTTCCAGGGAATGGGTGGCAAGTTAGCTCTTTAGCAAATCCACCAGCTCCTTTGATTTTAATGCTGTAGAATAAAATCAGGAAAAACACACCAATTGCCATTGCGAAAGTGTTGTTTGGATCAGTTGTTGGAACAACTTTTAAGTAGGGTATACCAATGGCAGCGGCCAAGGAAGGTAATAAATCTACAGGGATTAAATCCATGGTGTTCATGAGTGTGATCCATGCGAAAATGGTTAATGCGAGCGGTGCAATTAAGTCATTTTTTGCCTTAAAGCCACTACGGACGTTATCATCAATCCACTCAATAACCCATTCGACAAAGTTTTGAAAACCAGTTGGCTTATCAACAGATGCTTTATCAGCAGCTTTTTTAAATAACCATAAAAATAGCATACCTAAAGCAATCGAAAAAAACATAGTATCTAAGTGAATTGCCCAGAATCCCATATCAGTAGCTTCTTGGCTGCCATGAGCTATTCCCCAAGAACCATCAGGGTGGCGTCCAAAAGTTAAATTCTGAAGGTGGTGTTTTATATATGCAGAAGAGGAGTGTGCAGCTTCATTTGACATCGTTCTTTGTCACCCTAAAAAAATGATTGAATAAAAATAATGTTTGTCCTAAGACAAAACCTATTAAAAGCACTTCTGAGTTAAGGCTAAGCCATTTAAACCCATAAACTAAAAGACCACTAATAACAGCTAGTCTCGTTATAACTGTTTTGACAACGAGTGCCAAGGATTCCCCCGAATATTTCGGTACTCTTTTTTTGTAATACTCTTTAAAAAAAAGAGATAATCCTAAATTCGTTGCACTAATAAGAATGCCGTATAAAAATGCGATTTTCTCATCAGTGAATAAAAATCCCAAAAAGACGACAAAAAATGCCAAAACCTTAAAAAATACACGGTTATTACTCATTCCGTCGCTGTCGTTAGATGATTATTCTCTGGTCGAAATTATAGGGTTTTATCTTCTTTAGGTCAATAGAAATAAAGCAATTATTCCTATGCGAATTGATGTTATTTAGATTGGTTGGATTTCATGTTTCTTTATTGAAGAATATTCAGACAAAGATGACTGCGCTATCATGTTTGTAGTGGCTTTGTTATATCTTGATTTTGCCCAAATGGCTTTTGAATAAAAAGATGTCGAAATAAAGGGTGTGTGTCCTTACTAATGACTGAATTGCACTGATTTATGAATAACAACCACCCATCACCCAATAAGGCTTTAAGTGGCTGCTATATCATGTGTGTATTCTGCGTCTGTTTCGTTTTGGTGAGAAAAATAGAATGCTCGACTTGTGAGCTTTAACCTTATTTTAACCCTAAGCTCAAGCTAAGTTTTTCCAGTGCTTCTTCATCGCCAAAGTTGAGCGTGATTTTTCCAGCCCCTGTTTTTTGTTGTGAAATTTTTACTTTTGTTTTGAGTTTTTCGCTTAATTGGGTTTCTAGCTGTTTTATTTTTTGGCTTTTTCTATGACGCTGAGTTTGTGGTTTGTCAGCAGATAGTTGCTGAACTAAGTTTTCTGTTTCTCGAACAGAAAGTCCGTTAAGACGAATTTTTTGCAGTGCTTCGTATTGTTCAGCGTGTTCAAGTGGTAACAAAGCTCGTGCATGCCCCATGTCGATAGCTTTTTCGGCAATAGCCTCCTGAACGCTGCTATTTAAATCTAATAATCGCAGTGTGTTGCTGATGGCGGAGCGAGATTGACCTAATATCTTTCCGCAAGCTTCGTGGGTGAGCCCGAAGTTTTCGATGAGTCGCTTTATACCTTCGGCTTTTTCAATGACATTTAAGTTTTCGCGTTGTAAATTTTCAATTAATGCAAAAGCAGCACTATCGCTATCATTGATGTCGTGAATGACAACAGGGACTTCTGTTAAGCCTGCAATTTTTGCTGCACGGAAACGTCGTTCACCGGCGATAATTTCATATTTGTCATCGCCCAGTGGCCTGACGGCTAGCGGTTGAATAATGCCGTGTTGACGAATGGAGTCTGCCAGCGTTGAGATAGCTTCTTTGTTGAAAACGCTACGGGGCTGGTATGGGTTTGGCTGTAATTGCTCTAACGAAAGCATTTGTACTTGGCTGTTTTTTTTGCTGTTGTCAACATGGTCGTTGCCAAGCAATGCTTCTAGTCCTTTTCCTAGACCTCTTTTTTTGCTCATTTTAGCCTCTCGTTAAAATGTGTGGTTAAGCGATTAATGACCTCGCTAGCAAGTGCCATGTAAGCTTTAGCACCCTTGGAAGACCTATCATAGTAATAAGCAGGCATGCCGTGGCTAGGTGCTTCTGCTAAACGTACATTGCGAGGAATAATCGTAGTGAAAACTTTGTCTTTTAAGAAAGTTTCTAATTGCTTTGAAACTTCGGTTGATAATCTTGCTCTACCATCAAACATGGTACGCAAGAACCCCAGTATTTTTAAGTCTTTATTGATGCTGCTTTGCAAATCAGAAACTGTATCCAGTAGGGCAGAAAGCCCTTCTAATGCATAATATTCGCATTGAATGGGGACGATAATGTAGTCAGCAGCACTCATGGCGTTCAATGTCAGAATGTTTAATGCAGGTGGGCAATCAATTAAGACAAAATCAAATTTTTTGATTTCATTTAGATGCTGTAAGTTTTCTTTCAGTATAAAAGGGGCTTTGTCCAAATTGTGCATTTTGACTTCGGCAACCGTTAAATCTTGATTTGAAGGTGCTAAGAAAAGCTGTTCAAATTTGGTTTTAATGACAATGTCTGCCAGTGTTTTTTCTTTCAGGCAGACTTCAAGCATGCTACTTTCGTCTAAATCTTGTTTTTCGACGCCGCAACCCATAGTGGCATTGCCCTGGGGGTCAAGGTCGATAACAAGTGTTCTCTTTCCTTGGCTGGCTAGAGAAGCGGCAAGGTTAACCGTCGTTGTCGTTTTGGCGACGCCGCCTTTTTGGTTGCAAACTGAAATAATTTTCACTATGAATTCTCTATTAAATTGATGACTAACAAATGTCGTTGTGCTTCTTCAAATGGGACGTCAAGTTGTTGGTTGTTGATTAGCCTGAAGTTACTAGGTAGTTGTAGTTCTTCTTCTGCTGTGTAAGCAGATTTCATTGCCAGCCATTGCGTGCTTGTGTCCCCTAAATGTTGAGTTATTGTAGTAAAATTTTCCAAAGAGGTAAATGCTCGACAGATGATAATTGCCAAAGGTTGTTCTAGCTGCCATTGCTCGACACGTTGTTGAACGACTTGAGCATTTTTTAGTTGCAAAACGGTGATGGCTTGTCTCAAGAAGCGACATTTTTTACCAATGCTTTCAACTAAGTAAATTTCACTTTCAGGAAATAAAATCGCCAAAATAATCCCTGGTACACCGCCGCCTGTGCCAATGTCGGCAATGCTTTGGTGAGGGATTTTTTCAACGTAATGAATGACAGATAATGCATCAAGTACGTGCCTTTTCATCATTTCTTCAGGGTTGCGAACAGCGGTTAGGTTGTAAGTTTTATTCCACTGATTGAGTGTTTCTACATATTTAACCAACTGCTGTGCCTGTTGTTCGCTCAGTGCTAATCCAAGGGCTTGACAGCCCTCGGATAAAATGGCGAATAATGGGTTGTTGTCCGCTTCACAGAATGACGGTACTGAAAATTGATTCATGTGCTAATCTGCTTTAAAAGTTTAAAGTTGTGAGAATAAATACTCAACTAACAACGGCACAGGGCGCCCCGTTGCCCCTTCTTTGCGAGTTTGCCAAGCGGTGGCGGCAATGTCTAAGTGTGCCCAAGGGACATCTTTAGTAAATTCGCCTAAGAAACAACCAGCAGTGATAGAGCCTGCTTCGCGTCCCCCAATATTTTGTAAATCTGCGAAAGGACTTTTTAATTGCTCGACGTAGTCTTCCCAAATAGGTAATCGCCAAACTCTATCGCCAGAGCTGTCGCCAGCTTCAGAAAGTTTTTGAGCTAACGCATCATTGTTGCTCATTAAACCACTTGGGTGACGACCCAAAGCAATAATCACTGCACCTGTTAGCGTGGCTAAATCGATGAGGGCTTTGGGTTTGAATTGTTGAGCGTAAGTGAGTGCATCACATAAAATCATGCGACCTTCCGCGTCGGTGTTAAGCACTTCGATGGTTTTGCCCGACATCGAAGTTACGATGTCACCAGGTTTTGTGGCACAACCCGATGGCATGTTCTCAACACTAGGCACGATACCAATCACATTAATGGGTAAATTCATCATGGCAACGGCCTGCATGAGACCAATAACGGAACCCGCACCGCACATGTCGTATTTCATTTCATCCATGCCTGCACCAGGTTTGAGCGAAATTCCCCCTGTGTCAAAGGTTACGCCCTTACCGACAAAAATAATCGGGTCGCCTTCACCACCTTTGTGTTCTAACTTGATTAGACGAGGTTTTTCAACCGAGCCTTTAGAAACAGAAAGTAACGCCCCCATTTTTAGTTTTTTGATGTCTTTTTCTTTGAGAATTTCAACGGACAAACTATCAAATTGTTTGGCTAATTTCTTGGCTTGTTTAGCGAGGTATTTTGGGGTGCAAACATTGCCTGGTGCGTTGCCTAAATCTTTTAGCGTGTTCATGCCTGTCGCAATGGCAATTCCTTGAGAGATGCCTTTTTTGATGATTTCTTCTTCTGTGGCTTTGGCGGTAAGCGTAACAGATAAGTCAGATTTTTCGGTTTTATCCGATTTATATTGATCACAAGTATAATCTGCATCCAGTAAGCTTTGTGAAATCAGTCTGGCTTTTTTCTCTGTGTTTAATTCAGCAAAATCTTCATCAAGCAAAGCAATCGTTGCACTGCTAACTTTTTGCTTTCTCAGGTGGGCTTGTATGGCTTTTGTGGCTTTGATGAGCCCTTTTTGCGTTGTTTCGTAAGCAACAACGGCAACTTGTTGGCTACAGAATGACGGTACTTTATAGAAGGTTCTGATGTCGCCAGCCGTTTCTGGTAAAAAATGACTGTCTTGTGCTTGTGAGAAAAAATGGTCACAGTTTTTGTCTAGTGCCTCGAAAGTTTTGGTGTTTTTCTCTTCAACAGCATAACCTAAAACGACGACCTCATCGGTGCTATCTTGTACGTTAATATTTTTATATTGTATTTTCATTCTATATCCTCGAAATTCTTTTGGATTGTACTTAATTATTTAACGAAATCTGCTAAACTTAGCTCTCAAATCCTGGTGTTTTATCGAATTTTGTAAGCTGGAGGGCATTTGTTTCGCCTTAAAAGACATATTGTAACGGAAATTACAGAAATTTTCTTCGCTGTTATTATCGCATTAATTTTGATTATGGTCAGTTTTCAATTTG
>PDWI01009154.1_pt1 | contig 11444 bp, 10 predicted proteins | sample 1430891 | NCBI WGS metagenome assembly PDWI01 (sample SAMN01162508, study PRJNA174530) | Oral metagenome, whole genome shotgun sequencing project. | biome: Marine environment; feature: Marine mammal; material: Swab sample of the gingival sulcus; isolation source: swab sample of gingival sulcus... | reverse complement strand
GGATAAAATAAATGATATTTCGTCAAATTCAGGTTGTAGGTTTATTGTTGTTACCGGGGGAGAACCTTTGTTGCAATTGGATGAAAAACTGGTATCAAGTCTAAAGTGCAACGGGTATTTTATATCGATGGAATCAAATGGAACCATCAAAATGGATTTGGATATAGACTGGTTGACCATAAGTCCTAAATTTGGCACTAAACTTATTCAAACTAAAGGGGATGAATTAAAATTGGTTTATCCTCAGGAAGATATTATGAATCCAAGTAAATTTGAGAACTTGGATTTTAAACATTTTTATTTGCAGCCAAAGTATAGTGAAGATATAAACACCAATATTAAAAAAACATTAGACTATTGCTTAAAAAATCCTAAATGGAAGATAAGCATTCAAATGCACAAGATTTTGGAAGTAAAATAATATATTTTGTGTTTTGTAATATGTAATTAAAAACAGCTTTCCTTTGAAACGCTATTAAATAGGAGAAGTCTTAAAATTTTTAGTTTTTTTTTGTGATTAATTAAATTATTATACCTTTGCCACCAAGTTATGTTTGACAAAAAAAATTGATAATTAAATATTTAAAAATGAACAAAGGAGATCTTATTAAATTAGTAGCGGAAAAAGCAAACCTTACTCAAGCGCAAGCAACTGATGCAATGAATGTTGCAATAGAAGAAATGACAGAGGCTTTGAAAAACGAGGACAAAGTTTCATTCATAGGATTCGGAACATTCTCAGTATCTAAGCGTAATGAAAGAAAGGGTAAAAATCCTGCTACAGGAAAAGAAATAATAATTCCTGCAATGAATGTGGTTAAATTCAAGCCCGGTAAAGCTTTAAAAGATGCTGTTAAGTAATTGATTAAAGATAAGTAATAATTAAAAGCAACTTTCGGTTTGGAGGTTGCTTTTTTTTGATGGCTAATAAAATTGATATTATTTACCTTCCACTCGCTTGGCAACAATTATGCTGATTTCATAAATTATCATAATCGGGATTCCTATGAGTATTTGTGTGAAAAAATCGGGAGGAGTGATTATTGCGGCAATGATCATAATAACAATTATTGAATGTCTTCTGTACGCCGCCAATCCTTTTGCAGAGACTATTCCTGCCTTAGATAAAAAATAAACAACTACGGGCAATTCAAAAACGATACCCACGGGAAGCGTAATCATAGTCAAAAAGCCCACATAAGAATCTAGTGTTGGTTTGGTTACAGCAAAATCTCCAACAGTATATTCCGAGAAAAATTTTATAGCAAATGTTGCAATAACAAAATAACCGAATAAAACGCCAAAATAAAAAAGAGAGGAGCAAATAAAAATAATCTTGCCGGTGATGCTCTTTTCATTGCTTTTTAGACCGGGTGAAACAAATTTCCAAATTTCTCGAAGTACGAATGGAAAAGAAAATATAAATCCCAGATAAATAGAGACTTTAATATGTACAAAAAACTGCTCGCCCATAACTCTGGTAATAAATTCCAAATTAGGAGCGTGTAAACACATATTGTCTCCAAACGAACAAAACAACAAATAGACGGGAAAATTATCGGATAGATGAGCAAATATCACATGGTCAAAAACGAAGTCCTTGAACATAAAAAAGAAAATAGAAAAAACAAAAATGTACAATAATGACCGTAGTATTGTCCACCTAAGTTCTTCAAGATGTTCTAAAAAACTCATTTCCTTTTCAGGATTCAACTTTTTTTTATCAGGCTTTTTACTTGAAAAAACTTCCATTCTTCGACAGTGTATTTTAGCTTAAAGTTTTGTTCTACATAACCCGTTAAATAAACGGAAATTTTATTATTTAAAGGCTTCTTAAAATAAAAAAGCAGTATAAGGGTATTAATTTCAAGTGTTTTAGTAGTGTGAAAATGAATGTACACTACCATAACGTAAAGCAAAGGTATAATAAAATCTTTATATTACCTTCGTTTAGAATATTAATTAATACTTTTGTGGAAATTTATAAAAATAGTAGTTTATGACATTAATAAAGTCAATTTCAGGTATTAGAGGAACAATTGGAGGTAAAAAAGGCAGTAATCTGACTCCTTATGATATAGTTGAATGTACTGCTGCTTACGGGCAAATTATTTTGGAAAAAGATGTACCAAACAAGGTGGTGATAGGTCGTGACGGCAGAATAACGGGTGAAATCTTGAGTGCATTGGTTACGAGTACCTTGGTGAGTATGGGATTGGATGTTATTGATTTGAATTTTTCTACTACGCCAACAGTTGAGGTTGCCGTTAAGGAAGAAAATGCAGGCGCAGGAATTATATTAACAGCAAGTCATAATCCGAAAGAATGGAATGCTCTGAAATTTTTAAATGAAAAAGGGGAGTTTATTTCGCCTAAGATAGGAGAAAAAGTTCTTGAGTATATTGAAAAAAGCGATATGGTGTTTGCGCCGGTCGAAAAATTGGGCAATTATGAGATTAACAACTCTTATATAGATTTTCATATCGACAAAATTTTGGAATTGCCTTTTATCGATGTCGAAGGCATAAAGAGACGAAATTTTAAAGTGGTTGTGGATTGCATAAATTCAACAGGTATTATATCGGTAGTACCTTTGTTGAAAAAATTAAATTGTGAAGTAACTTCTATAAATGCTGAATTGACAGGTGATTTTGCTCATAATCCTGAGCCTTTACCGGAGCATTTGAAGGAACTTTCGGATACGGTAGTTTCAGAACAGGCCGATTTTGGAATTTCAGTAGACCCTGATGTCGACAGATTGGCTTTTGTAAGTGAAAACGGCGAAATGTTTGGTGAAGAGTATACATTGGTTGCTGCATCGGATTTAATTCTGTCAAAAAATCCCGGAAATACAGTATCTAACTTATCTTCTAGTAGAGCTCTTAGAGATTTGACCTTAAAATATGGCGGTAAATATTATCCGTCAAAAGTAGGGGAGGTCAATGTGGTTGAGAAAATGAAAGAAGTCAATGCCGTAATAGGCGGCGAAGGAAACGGTGGGGTAATATTACCCGATTTGCACTACGGACGAGATGCGTTGGTAGGAATAGCTATGGTATTATCTTTGTTGGTAGAGCGAAACACTTCGCTTTCCAAACTTAAAAAGACATATTCAGATTATACAATTAGTAAAAATAAAATTCAACTTGGAGAAAATACCGACACAGACCATATTGTGCAAAAGTTGGTAGAGAAATACTCAAAAGAAGAGATAAATACTGAGGATGGTTTAAAGATTGATTTTGAAAACGGTTGGGTGCAACTTCGTAAATCCAATACAGAACCAATAATGAGAGTATATGCTGAAAGTACATCTTTGGAAGAAGCCGACAGATTTGCTCAAATGATTATTGATGATGTGGAGAGGTTAATGGTTAATGAGTAGGAAGTTAGAAGTTGGGAGAGGGAAGTGTATTAATGGTTAATTGTCAATGGTTAATGGTTAATGCACGCTGACGTGTGTAATGACGAATTAAAAATTACGAATTACGGATCATTTGCTTTGCGAACTTTGCGTGTTCTTTGTGTTTGGGATATTGAGTACTTCGGCAGGCTCAGTAACCACGTAAGTCGAAATATGCGGTTGAGCCGAGTTAGAGGGTGTACACGATAGAGGGTAAGCTAAAAGCCAAAAGCTATGAGAGAAGTTAGAGGGCAATGCTTCGGACTTCCTGTCTTAAATTTTTTCAATTATTTATATTTAAGTATCCAAGATCCTTTATCTATTGTATCTCTGAGTTCTTGTAGAAAATTGTAGAGCGGTCTTTCGTTACAGTCGAATATAACGCCGGTTCTGTGGTATTCTCCATATCTTTCTACATAGGGTGTAAATCCGTCATTGTACATCTTTTGAAGCATTTTGGACGCATTGGATTTTTTTACAAAGGAACCGACTATTATAATACAGCTTTTGTCGTATTGGCTAATAAGTTCAGGTCCGAAGTTAAGTAATTCCGTCAGATTGATTTTATCTAAATCTTTGAACTCATCACTATTGGCTATCTTAGGTTTTTTATCTGCTTTTTTATTTGGTGTTGTTTTTTTAGTATTTGAGGTTGTAGAATTATTTTCAGCAAATTGCTCAAATATTTTGTCTTCTTGAAGTACTGAGTTGGAATCTTTTGCCGCAGAAGAATCTTTTACCGCAGCTATTGTCGTTTGTGTTGTTGTCGTCGTAGGTTGTTCTGAATCTATAATATAAAATAGGCAGTAGAGCAAAAATACGAATACAAGGCTGATTAAGGTTAACATTACAAAAGGGAATACCCACCCTTTTTTATTGCTTTTTCGTTCTTTTGTATATAGTCCCATGGTATTTTGTTTATTTCTCTTATCTACGAAGCTAATATCATTTTTTCTATTTATGTAAACCATTGGCAATTCGGGATAAGATTTATCCAGCACTTCTCGTAAAAAGGGCATCATCTCAAAGGTTTTCTTTTCCTCTTTGATTGATATGGTTCCCAAATTTTTTATTTCAGTTGTTCCAAAATTTAAAATATTATTTAGGATTACCGCAGATGTTTTTTTAACTTTTTTATCAAAATATTCTTTGTTTTTAGAGTATTTGTTGGCTAGATACTCCACAAACTTGTGGTGAATTTCTTCGTCGAATTCTTTTTCTATAAATTTAACGGAATATTTTGGTCCTGATATTTTTGTTTTCGAAGGACTGATTATGGATGATGACTTGTCGAGTTTCAATAACCCCAATCCCGGTAGGTTGACCTTACCAACGGAAAACAGGAACGAAACAATTTCATTATTTATATCCATAAATTACTATTAATACAACAACTAAAGGAATTGAGTCCTTTCATTTCAATAGTCTTATACAAATACTATTCCAAATTAATTTAAAATTACCTCTTAACCACAAAATACTACCTCTCGTCACGTAATTCTTACCTCTCAACCACAAAGTTCAGTTGTGTATTTCTTTTTGTGGTTACTTTGTATTGTGTTTTGATAATAATACCATTTATAGAAACCTTTGAATAAGTATTAAATGAACTCAAACTATGGACAATTTAGCTCACGAAATTTATAATTTTCCTATTAAGGTGTTCGTGATTGCTTCGCAATTTTTCGTTATCAAAAATTTTAAGTTCTCACAACCAAAAGGTTGCTGTGGGTTGAAATTTTCTCTTGCCTCAAACTTGCCTCATATTTTGGGTTATTCAAAGGTTTCTTATAGTCCAAATGGTATTGGTCGTAGAATGAATGTTAATTAGTGGAAAATGGGGAATTCCCTTTTTCGTAGAAAATTGAAAAATGTATAATGTAGTATTGAAAATAGGGGATTCCCTTCATTCCATTTTGCGTGATATTTGATAAAAAATCAGAATAGTAGAGGCGCGCATTTGCACGCCTCCATTTTTATCTAAATTACATCAAAAAGCTCAATAATATACCTGCTGCTATAGCCGATCCTATAACTCCTGATACATTAGGAGCCATAGCGTGCATCAAAAGGTGGTTATTAGGGTCTTCTTTCAGACCTTCAACTTGAACCACACGAGCACTATCGGGCACAGCAGAAACTCCTGCTGCTCCAATCATAGGATTGATAGGATTGTCTTTTGGTGACATGTAATTCATCAGTTTAGCAAACAAAACACCTCCGGCTGTAGCTACCATAAAAGAAATGGCTCCGAGAACAAATATCAATATAGAGCTTTTTGTCAAAAATACATCTGCTTGAGTAGATGCTCCGACGGTAACGCCGAGTAATATTGTGATTACGTCAATCAAAGATGTTCTTGCAGTATCTGCCAATCTTTTTGTTACACCGCTTTCTTTTAAGATATTTCCAAAGAACAACATTCCCAAAAGAGGCAACGAAGTAGGAGATAAAAATCCTGTTAGTAGTAGACCGATAAGAGGAAATAGTATTTTTTCCGTTCTCGTTACTGCTCTTGGCGGTTTCATTTTTATTCTTCTCTCTTTTTTTGTAGTCAATAGCTTTATTATAGGCGGTTGAATAACGGGAACCAAAGCCATATACGAATATGCTGCTATGGCAATGGGGCCTATTAGATTTTTGACGGTTGTCCCATCGGGTAATACATTCATACCATTGGCTAATTTTGAAGATATGAATATCGCAGTCGGACCGTCAGCACCGCCGATTATACCTATTGCTCCGGCTTCGGGAGGCGCAAAACCTAAGTATAGAGCACCTATGAATGTAGCGAATATACCCAGTTGTGCAGCTGCGCCGAGTAGCATCAATCTAGGATTAGAGATAAGTGATGAAAAGTCTGTCATAGCACCTATTCCCAAAAATATAAGTGGTGGATACCAGCCTTGTACCACTCCTTGATATAGATAATTCATCACACTTCCGGGCTCATATATTCCCAGCTTAAGGTTAAAGTCGGCAACTTGAAACATAGGTATATTACCTATCAGAATACCGATTCCGATAGGAACCAACAATAAAGGTTCATAATCGTATTTTATGGCTAGAAAAATAAAGAACAACCCTGCTAATATCATAAAAAAGTGTCCAAGTTGGGCATTGGCAAATCCTGAAAACTCAAAAAAGTTCAACAAGCCGGCAAATGCTCCCGGGTAATTATCATAAGTAGCCCCATCGGAAAGGTGTAATTGACTACCTTCGATTCTACCTGTTCTATTTCCCAGTTTTACAATCTCTTTTTTTGTGAGATATGAATTATTAGAATTATTAGGATCTGTATTTTTGAACAAATGTGTTACCTCCGATTCTTCAAATACAAGAAGTACATGATCGTCTACAATCTCCCATCTTCCGGTATATCTATGCTTAGCTGAGTCTAACAAAAAGCTGTTATCTTTCTTGAAAGTGAAAGTTTTATACCTTTCTTTTGTTTCGTCTGACTCATTATTTATTTTATATCCATCGGATTTGTTTATCCACTTTCCTTTGGTGAGTAATTCTCTATTAGTCTTCTTTTCTACTTTTTCTTCCTTGTTATAATCAGGAACTTTTCCTTGAATAAACAAACTTGATATGGCGTATAAGATGGCAAAAACAGCCACAAGCGTTAAGGCTTTTTTCATATGCTTATATTTTTTGGCTATTGGCTATTTGCCGTCAGCCGTTAGTTTTTTAATTCTTCATTTTTCGCTTCGGTCAGACGTGCACTTGAGCGTCTCTACAATTCTTAATTTTCTCCCAACTTCCAACTTATATTCATTTTAGTCGTGTCGGTTTTGTCGTTGTGTTTTCTCGGTTTGGGATTATTCCATTTCTATCAAAATATCTCCTTGCAACACACTTTCCCCGGCAGATACCATAATAGATTTTACTTTTCCTGCTGCTTCTGCTTGAATATTATTTTCCATTTTCATAGCTTCCATAATGACTAGTGTGTCTCCGGCATTTACGGCATCTCCTTGTTTGCAATTGATAGATATTATGGTTCCGGGCAAAGGTGCTTTTATCAATATTGCTTTTTTGCTTACTATATCAGCATCTCCTGCTTTTGTAGGCACTTTAGCTCTTACTAATCTAGGCGTTTTGGGCTTTTGAATAGGTGTTACCTCTTGCTCCACTTCAACTTTATAGTTTGTGCCGTTAATATCTATATCAACAATATTTTTCTCAAAGCTATTGATTACAGCTTCGTATGTATTTCCCCTTATTTTAAAATTAAATTTTTTCATTTGACTATAGCTATTTTTATTATCGAGGTAATTGATTATTCATAGAGTGTATCTTAGAACTCCAAGGCGTATAATCTTTCTTTACCTTTTTAATTGTAATTGTCGTATTCTCTTCATCATGCATTTGGTACAAATACATGTATATAGCTGTGGCTATTGCAGCATTTTCTTGTCCTGTTATCGCCACATACTCTTTTTGATGTCCGTTGTTTTCCAACAGACTTCTTTTTTTGTTACTGAGATAAGATTTTACCTTCAATAACTTAGGCAAGTTGGCAAATACGATATATAAAATCAGCAACGCTAAAAAAACTATAACGTATCCAACTATGGCGATGGTGAAATTTGAACTATCTATCATAATTACAAAGGTATATTTGAATGTTTCTTTTGAGGATTTGTCAATCTCTTATTTTCAAGAGTTTTAAATGCTCTTATTATTCTAAATCTTGTATTTCTTGGCTCTATAACATCGTCAATAAATCCAAACTGAGCTGCTACATAAGGATTTGCAAATTTATCTCTATACTCTTGCTCTTTTTCTTGGATGAATTTTGCTTTTTCCTCTTCATCTTCCATAGCACGCAATTTTCTGCCTTCAAGTATTTCTACTGCTCCGCTCGCTCCCATCACTGCTATTTCGGCTGAGGGCCAAGCATAATTGATGTCACCTCTCAATTGCTTACAACTCATAACATCGTGAGCTCCACCATAAGACTTACGCAAAGTGATAGTAACCTTTGGTACAGTGGCTTCGCCGTAGGCAAAAAGTAGTTTAGCTCCGTGAGCGATTATACCTCCATACTCCTGATTACTGCCCGGCAAGAATCCCGGTACGTCAACAAGTGTCAATATCGGCACATTGAAGCTATCGCACAAACGCACAAAACGGGCAGCCTTTCTAGAGGCTTCTATGTCCAATACTCCCGCCAAGAAATTAGGTTGGTTGGCAACTACTCCCACAGGTCGTCCATCGAACTTCACAAATCCGACAACTATGTTTTTGGCGTAATGTCTGTGAAATTCCAAAAATTCAGCATCATCGGCAATAGTGTATATGATGTCTTTTACGTTGTAGGGCTGATTTGGGTTTTCCGGAATTATGTCATTCAAGCCGTCATCTAATCTGTCAATGGGATCACTACAAGTGGTTTGAATAGGGTCTTCCATATTGTTTTGAGGGAGGTATTCCAAAGTTTTTCTTATCAGCATTATACCTTCGTCTTCGTCGTCGGCTCTAAATTGAGCTACTCCCGATTTTGTAGCATGTACGGTTGCTCCCCCTAAATCTTCGGTTGAAATAGATTCTCCTGTTACTGTTTTTGTAACCTTAGGACCGGTCACGAACATATAACTTGTCTTGTCACTCATAATAACAACATCGGTAAGTGCCGGAGAATATACTGCTCCACCTGCGCAAGGACCAAATATTGCCGATATTTGTGGTATTACTCCTGAGGCTAAGATGTTGCGTTGGAAAATTTCCGCATAACCTGCCAAGCTCATTACGCCTTCTTGTATTCTGGCTCCACCACTGTCATTTATACCGATAACGGGAGCTCCTACCTTCATCGCCTGATCCATTATTTTGCATATTTTCAAAGCGTATGTTTCCGATAGAGAACCACCAAATACTGTGAAGTCTTGAGCGAAAATATAGACTATTCTGCCGTCTATAGTACCGTGCCCGGTTATTACACCGTCACCAAGATATTGTTGTTTTTCGAGCCCGAAGTTAGTAGATCTGTGCTTCACAAACATATCATATTCTTCAAAACTTCCCTCATCCAATACCATTTCAATACGTTCTCTCGCCGTATATTTTCCTTGTGAATGTTGTTTTTCTATGCGTTTCTCGCCGCCTCCGAGACGTGCTTCTTGACGCATTTTTATTAATTTTTGTATTTCTTCTTGACGCGACATGACTATATAATTATTTATGTTTTCTGACTAAATTTATTTCTTACCACAAAGTTCAGTTAAGACTCCCTTGGTGAATTTAGGGTGTAAAAATCCTATTTGCAATCCTTCCGCTCCTTTTCGTGCTTGCTTGTCGATTAGTCTCACTCCTTTTTCTTCCGCTTCTTTAAGCGACTTATTTACATCGTCGGTAGCAAACGCAAGGTGATGTATGCCTTCTCCTCTCTTTTCTATGAATTTTGCTACGGGGCTGTCATCTGCGGTAGGCTCTAAAAGCTCTATCTTTGTTTGTCCTATTTTGAAGAAAGCTGTCTTCACTTTTTGGTCGGCAACTTCCTCAATAGAATAACATTCTAAACCCAAAACTCCTTCGTAGTAGCTCTTAGCTTCTTCTATGCTTCTTACAGCAATTCCAATGTGTTCAATGTGTGATAGTTCCATGATTTCTTTATTTTTTGGCAAAGCTAATTATTTTTTGGCAAAGCCGTAAATATTTCTGTTATCTACATCAAATCTAAATAGTGTTGGTGCCGATTTGTTTCCCTCTTTCTTACAACTCAAACCTAATCCCGATTGAATTTATAGGGTCAAATGTACTTTCCCAATATGTCTCGCTTTGTTTATCTCCACTTTTGTTATCTTTTTTAGTAGAGTATACTTTGCCAAGTCGATATCTGGTGTCAACAAAAAATAATACTCTGTCTATGATTCTTAAATTTAATGCTAGACTTGGAGCTATTCCAAAGTAATAATCAGATCTTCGATCTACCGCGAAACGGTTATCAGGGTATCTGTGGTAGAAACCTAACGATTTATATCGTTCTCCAAATATCTCAAGACCATAACTTAGAAATACTCTTTTATTGCTTCTAAATGAAACCTTTGTGCCTATGTTTAATTCAAATCCTTCTTTGTGAAATCGTTCATAAGAGCCAGAAGGACAGCCTGTGAATAATCGATCATTGATGTATATTTTTCTAATTCCTATATAATGCCGGAATTTATCTGATGACTTGTAGCCTATACTGAAACCTGTTATGTATGACATCTTATTTGGATAATTACTACTGAAACGAGTATTTTCAGTAGAGTATCTTGCAATATTAAGGTCGATTGACAATTTGTCTAAAAATTGAGCATTTACCTGATAAGCGGAGCTTAGAATTACGATAAAAAGTAGAATTTTTTTCATAGGTTTATTTTTTGGTTATTTGCCGTTAGCCTTTAGCTTTTTTTTATTCCTTAAATTATTTTCGCGTCCGTTAGAGGGCATTAACCATTAACCATTGACAATTAATTTGCGTCTGCCCTACATGCATTTTCAATTTTCAATTATCCATTATCAATTAAAAAAGCGTCTGTTAGAGGGCAATGCTTCGGTCTTCGGTCTTCGGTCTTAAAACATTTTCAATTATCCATTATCAATTAAAAAAATGTTTCCCACTTTTCTCTACAATAAACTAAAACGATGGTATTAAAATAAAATTTTATAAAATATTAATTTTACCTTTGTCCTCTGATGTGTTTTAGGAAATCCAGTATTAAAACGATGATATATGAGACGATTACTAAAAATATTGGGGCCGGGAGTGCTTTTTGCTTCAACAGCTATAGGTGTATCTCATTTGGTGCAATCGACAAGGGCAGGAGCTGTTTATGGTTTTGGTTTGTTGTGGGCGGTTATTTTAGCGAATGTGTTGAAATTTCCGTTTTTTGAATTTGGTCCAAGATATGCCGGAGCGACAGGCACCAGCTTGATAGACGGCTATTACAAAAAAGGAAAATGGATTTTATTTTTCTATTTCATAATTACCATTAGTACAATGTTTTTTGTGACGGCAGCGGTTGGAGCCGTTACTTCTGGATTTATG
>PDWI01009152.1_pt1 | contig 11444 bp, 11 predicted proteins | sample 1430891 | NCBI WGS metagenome assembly PDWI01 (sample SAMN01162508, study PRJNA174530) | Oral metagenome, whole genome shotgun sequencing project. | biome: Marine environment; feature: Marine mammal; material: Swab sample of the gingival sulcus; isolation source: swab sample of gingival sulcus... | reverse complement strand
CAATACTGCTAAGATTTCCTCCCACCGATTCAGCGGCATACAAATCAATTTTTTGTAGCTGATTCAACTGACTTAAGCTGCTTAAATCGCCGGTTATTTCAGTAACGCTCAATAATATCTCCCTTAAACGCGTCAAGCCACTCAATGCGCTCAAGTCGCCTTTGATAGCCGTTTCAGATATAGAGATGGACTCCAGTTGCTGACAGGTGCTGAAAGACTCCAAATTGCCACTTATATCAGTAAAATTCAAATTTAATTCTCTTAACTTAGTTAAATTAGCTAGCGCTGACACGTCGCCGCTAACCGACGTCCCGTGTAAATCTAATACTTCCAATTGAGATAAATTGGAAAGTGCCGCCAAATCACCATTGACGACATTGAAAAATTCATCAAAGTGGATTTCCAAACGTTTTAAATTTACAAACCACTTTAAATCGTCAATTGAGGCTATTTCCTTTGAGCATATCTCCTCGTCGATGACTAGCTCCGTTTGGTAACCAATATCGCGCCATTTAATATCTCCATCCGGCAAATCGTAATAATATCTTATGGCATTTTCTATTTTTTCATCCGTAAACTGGATGACCTCGTCTTCGTCTTCCAAGGGGACGAGGTCTTTAGCTACGCTGCGCTTGTCGTCATCTTTGTCCTCATCGTCGTCTTTGTCCTCATCGTCGTCTTTGCCTTTATCGTCGTCTTTATCTTTTTTATCGTCTTTGTCTTTTTTATCGTCTTTATCTTTTTTATCGTCTTTATCTTTTTTATCGTCTTTGTCTTTTTTATCGTCTTTATCTTTTTTATCGTACTCAAAGGCGACCGTTTTAACGGGGCCATTATACCTTTCTGAGCCGGTCGCGCGATAGGCTTCTTCGCGCAGCTCGGCGATGTCGTCCTCATCTCTGTCGGCCGATTGATAGACGCCGATTAAAGTGTCCCACAGCTCTTTATCGTCTTCGTTATCCTCTAGAGCATCGCGTAACACTTCCTCGGCGTCTTCGTATTTTTCCATGCCGACATAGGCTTCGCTCAAGCCGACCACGGCGTCGATATTGTCCTCATCATCTTCTAGCACATCTTCGAAGAGCGACGCGGCCTTTTTATAGGACTCGTCATTTAGTTTGGCGACGGCCTTGTCGTAATCGGACGCTTCCTCCTCGTCGTCATTATCGGAATCGTCTTTCGATTGACCGTCATCGGCCACTTTGTCGACGACGTCGTTCACCGCGTCACAGGCGACGCCAAACATCAGTGTAAAGACCAATAACAGCGCCAATAACACAATCGATTTTTTCATTTTACGCTCTCCTTAATTTACAATAAACGCCAGCTTGCCAATGTGACAAGTCGCAATTAATTAACAACTATTAATAATATATCACAATAAAAAAGTGAATACAATATTTCCTTTGCAAATCGCAATATTGACGCTATGATAGGAGTGGAGGATTTTATGAAAGCGATTATCTTATTAATTATTTCACTGCTTACAAACTTTACAGAGCCGCCCAAACCAGCTGCGTTTAGCTCTGATCACTGTTGCCCTTCCATAATAGAAGCGCCCAATGCGCGGCGCTTAAACGTCGTGTTTATCGGCGACATCATGTCGCATACGCCGCAGTATAAATCGGCGCGCCAAACTGACGGCAGCTACGACTTTAGCGGTTGGTTTGAATACATGAAGCCATATTTTTTAAATGCCGATTTGACGATGGGAAATTTAGAGACGACGCTAAGTGACGGAAAGTACAGCGGTTATCCGATGTTTAGAACGCCACTAGCACTAGCCGACGCCATTGTAGACGCCGGATTTGACATATTGGGAACCGCCAACAACCACAGTTTAGACGGCCGTTTAAAGGGCTTAGAATTCACGTTACAAGCGCTGCGCGAGCGCGACATCGCCTCAACTGGCACCTATATGGCAAATGAAGTGGCAACGCCCCTCGTCGTTAAAAAAAATGGCATTGCGCTGGGCGTTATCGCCTCTACCTACGGCACTAACGGCATCGCTCTGCCCGAGGCGGCGCCGCACGTCGTCAACATCAGCAGCGAAGCGCTGTATAAAGAACAAATTGCAATGCTGCGCGAACGCGACATCGACGTCATCATCGCCTTTATCCACTGGGGGCGCGAATACCATAGAAAACCAAGTCAAGGCCAAATCGACTTTGCCCGTAAATTGGCCGAAAGTGGCGTCGACGTCATCATCGGTTCACATCCGCATGTCATTGAAGCCGACGATTGGATTGAGCGCGCCGACGGAGGAAAGAGTTACGTCGTCTACTCATTGGGTAATGCCATTTCCAATCAGCGCCAGCGCTATAAAGATAGCGGTTTGGCGCTAAACTTGACGTTTGTCAAAGAAAATGATTGCGTTGCCGTCGACAGCGTGGACTACCTGCCCTTTTGGGTCGACAAGTACGACGCAACCGGCAAAATCGCCTATGCGATGATTCCGCTCTACGACACCCCTGAGCTGGAGAGGCTCTCAAAAGACGACCAAATAAAAATGAAACAGGCGCTCAACGACTTTGAGGCGCTGTTTCAAATTGTAAAATAACCCGAGTATATAGTTAAGCACTGTCATTTCGAGAGACCGAAGGGAGTCGAGAAATATCGAGTTTTAAAAGGCGAGATCTCTCCACTTCACTGGCGTTGCGGTCGAGATGACATATCCTAACCGACTTTTGAGCAATTAATTATTACTAATCGTCTTAACGCGGAACGTAAAGTATAAAATGTGAAAGAGCCAGACGATAAAGACGACAATTTGACCGACTAGGACGTTTTTCATCATGTAAATGGCAAAGCCGAACAAAATGCTGACGATAAACATAATCTTTAATTTAGTCGCCAGCGTCATGCCCTCGCCTTTGACGTAACTTTCCAGATTGTCCTTATATAGTTTTGTCGATTTAAACCAGGCGTCGAGTTTTTCCGAACTGCGCGAAAAGAAAAAGACCGTTCCTAAATAAAATGGAAAGGACGGCAACAGCGGCAGAAAGACGCCAATCGTGCCGATGCCAAAACATATTAACCCCAAACATATATAAATAATTTTCTTAACTTTCATATCATCTCCACTGGCAATTTGTCTTTATAATTCTACACTACTGGCAAATGATAATCAATAGCCAGTCCATATATTATTGAGATAACATATTTATTACAGTAAAAAGGCTTGAGCGAAAACGCGCACTCAAGCCCATCTATACAATCTAAACCTCGTTATTAATCTAATCTAAAATATAGCCCTTTAATTCTTCCGGTAATGTATCGCAGCTGACAGTTGCCACAAAGCTAATGTCAAATTGCTTGCCGAGCTCTTCGAGGCGCGCGATAAATTGCGGTGTTTCCGTTACGACGCAGTCCATCACTTTGCACAATCCGTCGATGTAGATGTGATCGATGTCGTAGTCGTTTGAAATGATGCCGCAGATAAAACCGACGAATTCATTGACGGTATGAATCGGGAATTCTTCCATGCAGACAAAGCGCACATCGTGCGTCAAATCGTACATATGGCGCTTGTCATCGTCGATAAATACGATGTTGCCCTTAGATGTTTCAGACTTCTCGTTTGCCATTTTAATCAATTGCTTCGTCTTGCCCGAACCCATTGAACCCGAAATTAATTTCACCATATTAACCATCTCCTTTACTGGTAGTATTCACATAACTCGGAGCGCCGACGAACTACCCGGCGCCGAGATTTAATAACTGACACGCTTCATAAAAAGCGGTCATTTTCTAAACTAACCCCAGATTATTCACGCCAGTGCGTAAAAAGCGCTATAAGATTTGAGAATAGGTGCGTTATAAAAATTTAAGTCGTACCGAATGAGTGTACGGCGAAAATTTTTAGAGCGCAGATATTCCAAAGGTTGACGCGATTTTTGGGTAGTAGTGTGTATATTCTGGGTTAATAACATTATACCCAATATTGCTAAAAAAACCAAGCCTACGCGAAAAAAAATATATGCGCAGCAGTGTACTAACCGGAACGTCGAAAACAGCGCAGTTCGCGGCAATACAACCCGGAACGCCGAAAACAGCTTAGTTCGAGGCTATACACCCCAGAACGTCGAAAATAGCTAGTGCGCAGCACAACAACATACAAACCGGAACGTCGAAAACAGCATAGTTCGCGGCAATACACCCCAGAACGTCGAAAATAATTTAGTTCGCGGCGCAGCAGTGTACTAACCGGAACGTCGAAAACAGCTTAGTTCGCGGCGCAAACATGATGTCGGGCCGCAGTGTATAAGGCATACATAAGGGTCGACATCGTGTGAAGCAACAAAGAAATTAGCTGTTTTGGGCGTTACGGCGGCGTAATTGCCCACACGCCCCGTCTATATCATCCCCCAACTCGCGGCGCTGCGTCACGTCGATATTGGCCCTTTCCAAGCGGCTCTTAAAGGCCGTCACAAATTTTTTGTCGGGCGGCTGATAGCTGCGCTCTTTTATCGGGTTGATCGGAATTAAATTGACGTGAATAGGCTTGCCGACCAAATAGTTGACGAGCGCCTCGGCGTGCGCCGGCGTGTCGTTTTTGCCCTTTATTAAAGCGTATTCAATCGTCACGCGCCTGCCGGTCGTCCTAAAGTAATCGTCGACCGCCTGCAATAATTCCCTAACCGAATAGCGTCGATTGGCCGGCACGATTTCATTGCGTTCGTCGTCAAACGGCGTATGCAGCGAAACGGCCAGTGTAATCTGCAATTTTTCAGCCGCTAAATCGTATATCTTGTCGACGATGCCACAGGTCGAAAGCGTGATGTGGCGTTGGCTTAGCGCGAGGTGATCGGGACTTGTAATCGCCTTGATAAACTTCAGCGACTCGCGGTAGTTGTGCAGCGGTTCGCCGCTGCCCATCATGACGACGCGCGATATGCGAATATTCATCTCGTAGTTGACCAGCAGTATTTGTTGCCACATTTCGTAGGCGTCGAGATGGCGCACGATGCCGTCGATGGTCGACGCGCAAAAGGTACAGCCCATCGCACAGCCGACTTGACTGGATACGCAGAGCGTATAGCCGTGTGCGTACTTTAAGAGCACGCATTCGACTTGTTCGCCGTCGCGCGTATTCAATAAATACTTACGCGTATAGCCGTCTGCCGACACTTGAACGCGATCGATCGACATGTCAAACACGGTGTAATGCTGCCCCAATTGTTCGATTAAGGCATTCGGTAAATTGTGCATGTCAGATAATTTGGCGATTCTCTTTTGATATAAGAACTGCCAAATTTGCTTGGCGCGAAAGGCCGGTTGTTTTAACTCCGTTACAATTTTGCGAATGCTATTTAAATCGTAGGCGTAAAGCGATTTCATCAGTAACCTCTTTTCGGATCGACGGCGTACAAGAGCGCCGACCCGTCTTTTATTCGTCTTAAATTTTCCATAATGTATTCTAAGCGCCGCGCGTTGCGATATTCGGAAACCCACGAATTGTGCGGCGTGATTAGCACTTGTTCAAACTGCCAGAGCGGACTTTCCTCAGATAGCGGTTCTTCGCCGACGACGTCGAGTGCGCAGAACCTAAACTTGCCCTTGGCCAATGCCGTCATCAGCGCCGCTTCGTCGATTACCGAGCCGCGCGAAATATTGATCAACACGGCGTCATCGCGCATTGCGGCGATGACTTTGCCGTCGACCAAGTGATGCGTCGCCCCGGTTTGCGGCAAGCAGACGACGACCGCGTCGACGCTGCCGACGACGTCGCCTAACTGTTCGACGCGGTATACTTCGGCGAAGTGCCGATTGGCGCGACCGGAGCGATTCAGCCCGATTGGCACGATGCCAAACGGCTTTAAGCGCTGTACTGCCTGCACGGCGATGTTGCCAGTGCCCAAAAACAATATCCGCTTATCGGTCAATTCTAAAACGTCGGTCGCCATTTTCCAACGTCTTGCTAAGGCCTGATCGTACAGCCGATCGAGACGCTTAAAGCCGACCAACGCCATCATCGCAATCCATTCGCCAATCGGCGCGGCATAGCCGTAGCGATTGTGTACGACCTTTATGTGGTCACTTCGTACAATCGCTTCCGGCAATTGATCGATGCCGGTACTGGACAAGATGACATGCGACAAATCGCAATAGGCAGCAGCGCTCAATTGGCTAAAGGGATTGTAACATATCAGTATATCAACGCCCTTTAAATCGTCATCTAAAAGCTGTTTTTCCGATTTATAGGTAATGTGATAGCCCAAACTGTTCACTTTATCAATAAAAACATCGCCGTAATCATATGTTACCAGAATATTCACACTACCCCCTTAAGGCCCTTACGATATAGTCGATCGCCAGTCGATAACCGGCGATGCCCTCGCCCATGATAACGCGGTCGACGCCGCGTCCGGTAATACTGCTGTTGCGAAAGGCTTCGCGCTTGCTGATGTCGCTTAAATGCACCTCGACCTTTGGCTTGTCGAGACAGAGCAGCGCGTCTAGTATAGCCACTGAAGTGTGCGTATAGCCGCCCGGGTTGATGATCAATCCATCGCAGTTGATCTGCTGTAACCAATCGATGATTTGACCTTCGTGATTGGTCTGCAAGACCTCGATTGAAGCGTCGACGTGAACGGCGTAATCGAGTAGCTTTTCAATTAAGTCAGAATAATGCGTCGTGCCGTAAATCTGCGGTTCTCTGACGCCCAACATATTTAAATTTGGCCCGTTAATAACCAATATCTTCATTGCATACCTCGGCAATTCTCTGCACTGCGCGGCGACAGCGGCGCGCGCTAATCCTATGGTGTGCGGCGCGACGATAGGCACTGCGCCGCGCCCGATATAATTCGTAGAGGCGCTTTGGCTGCGCCTTTAAGAGCGGTCGCTGCGCGACATCGAGCGACTGCAATATGCCCTTTAGCGGTCGATATAAAAAGACGACAGTGCCGGTTTGGCGCATAAACGCGATGTTTTGCGGCCGCGTGACGACGCCGCCGCCCGTCGCGACGACCGTCCGCGGACGGCGTGGCAACGCCATTAGCGCCGCGCTCTCACAATTTCTAAAGTGCGCTTCGCCCCGTTTGAACAATTCGGTGACGGTTTGACTTTCGCGAATTTCTATGAGTTCGTCTAAATCGATAAAGGCGTAGTTCAATCGCTCGGCCAGCGCCCTTCCAATCGCAGTCTTGCCGACGCCCGTAATGCCAACCAGATAAATCATAAAAAATTGCCCAAGCGCATTAAATCGTAGAGCGCCATCGCGATGACCGATTCGACGACGACTGGCGTGCGCACGATAAAGGCCGGGTCGTGTCTACCGCCAGTTTTAATTGACACATTTATACCATCTGCAACATCGATCGTCGGCTGCAAGCGGTTCAGCGACGGCGTCGCCTTAAAGACGCAGTCCAAAATTAAGGGCATGCCGTTGCTGATACCGCCCAATATACCGCCGTTGTGATTGGCCTCGTGCACCACTTGGCCATCTATGTAGCGGGCGCAATCAGCTACTTCACTGCCCCTCTTATAGGCAAACTGCTCGGCGTCGCCAAAGCCCAGCGACTTTAGACCCGGTATGGCGTATAAATACTGCGCCAATACGGACTCCACATTATCAAAATGCGGTTCGCCGACGCCGGCCGGCAAACCGTCGACGATCGCGCGCAGGCGGCCGCCCAGCGAATCTTGTATGGCGATGGCGAGCTCTAAACAGTCGCTCACCCGCCTTTTATAGTCGTCGTTTAAGCCGTCTAACCAAGCGACGGTACGGTCTATTAGCGCATCTTGCGGGATTATTAGTTCGCCGAGCTGTACGATGTCGGCGCAGATTTCAATATTTTCAGTTTTGAGTAATTGGCGCACAATCGTTCCGGCGACGACGTAACAAGCCGTCAGCCTGCCGGAAAACATACCGCCGCCGCACTTGTCGTTATAGCCATCATATTTTACGTGCGCGCTGTAATCGGCGTGCGACGGGCGCACGATGCCTTTAATAAAGTCGTAATCAGAAGGCCGCTGGTCGCAGTTTTTAATAATGAACGCCAACGGCGCACCGGTAGTGATATTATTATATAAACCGCTCAACCACTCGACGCGGTCGGCCTCGCGCCGCGCGCTGGTAAGACGGCCGCCGGTTCTGCGCTTATTTAATGCGCCTGCAATGGCGTTTTCATCTATCGCCAGACCGGCCGGCAAGCCGCTAATCGTCATGCCGATGGCGGGGCCGTGTGATTCGCCAAATAATGTGTATTTGACGACATTGCCAATTGTACTACTCATAATTCCCCCCTAAAGTCGTAAAGTCTTCGTAGAAGTTAGGATAAGACTTGGCGACGACGGTCGGGTTTTGCAGCTTTACCGTTCGTTGGCAAACGCTCGCCGCGACGCTTAGCATCATCGCGATGCGGTGATCGCCGCAACTGTCGACGATGCCGCCGTGCAATGCGTCGACGCCGCGTATGATCACGCCGTCCGCCGTCTCTACAATATTGCCGCCGAGCGCGCACAACTGTTCGACAGTCGTCTTAATTCTATCCGATTCCTTGAGGCGCAGTCGCGCGCCGTTGTAGAGGCGCGTTTGACCTTTCGATAGCGCCGCCAACAAGGCGACGGCGGGCACTAAGTCGACGACGTCAGAAATGTCTAAATCGATGCCGTGCGTCTGCGCAGGATTGGCCACGACGACACTTTCAGTCACTTCTACGGCACCGCCCATGCGATTGATGATGTCGACGATGCGGCGATCGCCCTGTAAGCTATTCGGGTTGAGCCCCCTTACGGCAATGCGCTCGCCCAACGTACCCGCGACGAGCCAAAGTGCGGCGTTCGAATAGTCGCCCTCGACGCGGTAATCGATAGCGCGATAGCGCTGTTTTGGCGCGATAGTCCAGCCGTCTTCAAGCGTTTGAACGGCGATGCCGCGCTTTGCCAGGACGTCAATTGTGATGGCGACGTAGTCCTTCGACTGCAGCGGCTCGGTCAATCTAACCGTCGACGCAACATCGCTGAGTGGCAAGGCAAATAGCAGGCCGCTAATGTACTGCGAACTGACTGCGCCGCCGATGCGCAGATCGCCACTGAGCGGTTTACCCGTCAGCGCAATCGGCAATCTTCCGTCGTAATCGACGAGGCAGCCGTGCGCTTTAAACAGCGCGATGTAATCGTCGAGTGGTCGCGCCAATAGCGCGCCACTTCCGGTAAAAGTGCAGCCGCCGACGAATAGCGACAGCGGCAATAAAAAGCGCAGTGTCGACGCCGATTCGCGGCAATCGATGGCGCGCTCTGGTCGCTTCAGCGGCATCGGTACAACGCGACACGATTTGCCGTGATAGCTTATGTCAGCACCGAAAGCGACGAGCGCATCGGCAGTCGCCGCGACGTCTTGTGACAAGATTATATTGTCAATTGTCGAAACTGAATCGGCCAACGCCGCGCCGATCAAGGCGCGATGGGCGTATGATTTAGAAGCTGGTGCGACGATTTCGCCGCGCAATTTACCGGGTTTAATAGTGATTTGATTCATAGTATTGATCGTATAGTGCAGCCAACCGATCGACGCCAAAGGCCTCTAAGCGCGGCTTGCCAATCGCTTCGAGCAAGACCATGACGACGGCGCCGCCGTGCGCCTTCTTATCGCCGATCAAAAATTTGACCAGCTGATCAAATGGCAATTTTTTTATTTTTTGATAGTGTTCTTGCGCCCTTAACCAAGCGCAGTACTCCCTCGACACGGCTGCGTCTAAATCGCAGATTCGCTCTGAAATGTGCAGCGCGATTTCCATGCCCAGCATCACCGCCTCGCCGTGGCGCAATCCGCGGTAGCTGTAGGCACTTTCGTAGGCGTGGCCAAAGGTATGGCCAAAATTGAGAAACTGACGACGGCCTAGATCTCTTAAATCAGACAGTGCGACAGCTTGTTTATAATTGGCAAATTGGGCGCTGTGCGCTACACAATAGCGCTTGAACGCGGACAATTCGGCCATGTTATCAGCCAGCTTAAAGCGCGCGTCCAAAAAACAGTACTTTAGGCATTCGGCGCGACCATTTTGCCACTCTTCGTCTGGCAACGTCATCAAAAACGCATCGTCAAATACCACCGCCTGCGGCGCGTGAAAACTGCCCAAGCTATTTTTTGACCACGTCGTATTGACACCCGTCTTGCCGCCGATCGCGGCATCTACCATGCCGATCAACGTCGTCGGCACAGTTAGCCAGGCGATGCCGCGCTTGTAAATGGCGGATGCAAAGCCGGCCATATCGGTCAAGACGCCGCCGCCAATTGCAATGACGTAATCGTCGCGATTGACGGAGTAGCGCATCATCTGCCTACAGATCGCCTCGACACTCAACAGCGTTTTATCGCCTTCCGAGACGACTTGCGAGAAGCTGCCCAGACAGCGCTCGGCGCTCAATAAAGCCTTGAGTTTTGAAGCGTGTAAACGACTCAACGCGGCGTCGTAAACGACAAAAAAGCGCCCATCCTCCGTCAAGTCGCAAATTTTATTTAACAGTGATCCGTTAAGGACGTGCAAGTTCTCGTACATGACCAATAATCTCTTCCACATCGGCGCAGTCGTAACTAAAACCGTGCCAAAGGCTGGCCGACTCGACAGCTTGGTGAACGAGCATGTCGAGCCCGCCGATAACTTTCATGCCTTCATCCTTGGCGGCGCGCATCGCCACCGTACAGCGTGGCCGATAAACTAAATCGATATAGGTCGATGCATCGATCACCGCGGGATTAAAGGCCGCCGTCGTCTGGTGCTGTGCACCGCCGAGCGGCGTGGCGTTGACGATGACGTCGACCACTAAACCGTGATAGTCGAAAACGCTCATGACATTGTCAAATTGATATGTTTTTTTGGTGCGAATCATCAGTTGATTGGTGCGCGCACGCGTGCGATTGTAAATTAGCACCATATTGGCGTCGCTGCAAATCGCTCGATCGACGACGGCATTAGCCGCGCCGCCGGCGCCCAGTATTAAGACCTTTTTGTTTTTCAGCGACAGGTGATTGCGCTTTAGTAAAGCGGCGAAACCGGAAGCGTCGGTGTTGTCGCCGACGTATTTGCCGTCGATTGAGACAACTGTATTGACGCTGCCAATTTTACTGGCGCGTCTGGTCAGACTATCCAAATGCGGTATAATCAATTGTTTATAGGGGATTGTGACGTTAAAACCGCTGATGTTCTGCCTTTTAATATCGGCCAGCACGACGTCTGGCTGGCGGCTGTCGTCGTATATACGATAAGTCGCCGACACGTTAAAATGGCGATTGATCACTTGATGAATCGCGGGCGAAAGCGAATAGTCGACACCTCCCCCCAATAAACCGTATTTTTTGATAGTATTCATCGCGTTATAATTTTAAATGTTTTAGCACTTCCAGTAAGTACTGATATGTGCGCGCTGTAGATGCGATCGACAGCCGCTCGCGCGGCGAGTGCACATCCCACATATCCGGGCCGATGCTGACCATGTCG
>PDWI01009151.1_pt1 | contig 11445 bp, 13 predicted proteins | sample 1430891 | NCBI WGS metagenome assembly PDWI01 (sample SAMN01162508, study PRJNA174530) | Oral metagenome, whole genome shotgun sequencing project. | biome: Marine environment; feature: Marine mammal; material: Swab sample of the gingival sulcus; isolation source: swab sample of gingival sulcus... | reverse complement strand
TCTGAACAAGTCGGATAATATTTACATCTTTTAGGTAAATATTTATTTGATATTTTTTGGTATATTTTTATTAGTCTTATTAGTATTTTTTTCATTTTTATTTAACCCTATCAATATATCTTTTTTTATAGTTTCATAATCTATTTTAAAAAAGTCTTCACCACAATTTTTTTTTGCAACAATAATGTATGAATTTTTTTTATAAAATCTATCCATATTATTTCTAACAACTTCTCTAAAAAGTCTTCTTAATCTATTTCTTTTAACAGCATTCCCAACTTTTTTACTTGTTACAAATCCAAATTTTTGAAACTCACTTTTTTTAAAAAAAATTATTGTATATTTAGTATATATTTTATTTCCTTTTAAGTATATTGGATCAAATTCTCTCTTGTTTTTTAGCGTTTCCATCTTTATTTCCATTCAAAAAAAATCGGTGTGATTCTTTGGACACCGATCTTAAGCTGATAATTTAGCTCTACCTTTATTTCTTCTTCTTTTTAAGACGTTACGTCCGCTTTTAGTTTTCATTCTTTCTCTAAAACCGTGATCTTTTTTTCTTTTTCTATTATTTGGTTGAAATGTTCTCTTCATCTATTTTTCCTTTCTATTTTTATTACATATTACACTATATAATAAACAAATATGCGACAAAAGTCAAGGTAATTATACCATTTATTAAGTTTTTTATCAACAATATATTATTTTTTGGCTTCTTCAAACATTTTTACTAATTTTTTTGCCATTTTTTTTATGTCATATTCTTTTGAAATACTCTCATATTTTTTTGCTTCTAATATACGTTCTTTATCATTTGATAGCCAATAATCTATTCTCTTAGCAAGTTCTTTTGGATTTTTTTCTTCAAAAGTACTTTTTTCGCTTAACGCAAACTGTGATGTAGCTGTTAGTTCTCCTTTTGCTATTATAGGAACTATTCCCTCATTAAGTGATTCTATGCAAGATAATCCCTCTACTTCAACATGTGCACAGTGAATATATAGTTCTGAAGTTCTTGATAATTTTTTTAATTCTTTACCTGAATAAAAACCAAAACTTGGGAATTTTTTTAAAATTCCTTTGCTAACCAACTTGTTTGCTTCTTTTTTTAAAACTTCTTCCAGTGGTCCTTTACCTGCAAAAATTAAATTTATTTCTTTTGAATACTTAGAATACTTCATTGCTTTTAATAATGTCATTTGATCTTTTTCTCTTGAAAATCTTCCTATACATAAAATGTCATATCCATTTTTTTTCTTAACTTCTTTTTCTTCATATTTTTTTTGTTCTTTTTCTTCTTTTATCACAATACCATTTGATATTACATATAGTTTTGATTTAAAATTTTCTTTTACTAATCTTTGTTTTACATTTTCTGTTGGGCATTGAATAGCTACACAATTATCAAATACTGTTTTTTTCCATAATTTTATAGTTAAATAATTAAATAATCTAAATTTTGATTCCCCTATTGATGAAAAAAGATTTTCTGGGTGTATATGATATGTTCCTGTACAAATTTTATTTAATTTTTTAGCAATTTTACAAACCTTGGCTTGTAAAAAAAACGGCTCTTCTAAATGAACTATATCTGCCCATAATAATGCTTCTTCAATTATTTTTTTATCTGATTTTGAAAAAGAATAACCTTGAGATTTAACTAAATTATCAAAAAATGGCAACTTATAGTCTTCTAATACATAATCAGGTTGTTCTCCATCTTTATTTGGATTTGCTCCTGATAATATTTTTATATCTAATCCTAATTCTCTTAACTCATAAACAGTTCTTCTTGCTGATGCTGCTAAACCATTTCCTTTTGTGTAGAAATTATTTATAACAAAAAGAATTTTCATTTTTCCTCCCCTTTTAATGAACTCTCTATAAGTAAATCTAATGTTTGAGAGTAATTTAATCCTACACTAGCTAAACTTTTAGGTAATATACTTGCTGATGTCATACCTGGTAATGTATTAACTTCTATCATATATACTTCATCATTCTCTATTAAATAATCTATTCTAGCAAAACCTTTGCATTTAGTTATATTATAAATTTTTTCTGTCATTGTATTTATTTTATTTTGTATTTTAGGCTCAAATTCAACAACTTCTTCTTTTGCTCCACCATCACTATATTTACTTTCATAATCAAATGTATCTGATTTTAATGGTGTTATTTTAACTGTTGGATACACCTTTCCATCAATAATTGGTACTGAAATTTCTATTCCTTTTATATATTTTTCTATAACTATTTCGTTTGTTAATTTTAAAATTTCAATTATTGCATTGTTGTATGCTTTTTCATTATCAACAATATAAAGACCTAAACTTGATCCTCCATTAACTTGTTTCAAAACAACTTTATTCCCATATTTTTCTTTTACTTCATCATATTTTAATAAACTTTTTTTTCTCATAGTTGTTCCAGGTATCACATTTACTTCATCTTTAACTAATTTTTTACAAAAATTTTTATCCATACATACAGAACTTGCAAGCATTCCTGGCCCACTATATTTTATCCCCATTGTATCTAATATTGCTTGTATACTTCCATCTTCTCCAAACGCACCATGAAGAGCAATATATACAAAATCTATATCCATATCTTTAACTTGTAATATATCTTCATTTTTTTCTAATATTAATTTTTGTACTTCATATTTTTCTCTATCTAAATTTTTAAATATTTCTTCTCCTGTTCTTAGCGAAACTGGTCTTTCAGTTGAAGTTCCTCCCATAACTACTAACACTTTCATCTTAGTTTCCTCCTTTTATTTTTTTTATATTTAGATATATTCCTAAAATTAAAATTAAATAATTTAATATATTCCAAATTTGATAAGCCATTTTAAAAACATTTAAACTATTAAATAATCTCATAACTAAACCATATATATTATTGTCAGATCTTATTTTTACAATAATAGTTTCTAATGTATATTGTATATCTATAAGTTTTTCTATTTTCATATTAAGTATTATATCATATATTTGTTTTATTACCTTATTATTCAAACTTAAATCTGTATAATTAGCTAACTTTACTATTTTCAAAGAATAAAAAGCAATTAAAAATATGAAAAATAAAAAAGAAAATATTGCATAAATATTTAAATATTTATAGTATTTAATTTTTTTAGACATTTTTATATTTATTACAAAGAATAGTACAATTTCTAAAATAATAAAAGAGATTATAAAAATAAAGGTTAATATTCCTCTTGTTTTTAAAAATTCTATTATTTGTTTATCTAATAAAGATTTTATAAATGCAAAATCTGGAAAAAGTTGTTTTTTTGCTATATAAAATATTATAGTTGTTTGAAAAAATAATAAACTTAATAGAACAACATTCCAAAATATACTAATTTTTTCTATTTTTTTTAACATTAAATTCCTCCTATAACTTGTATAATAACTCATTATATGTTGGAATTTCCCAAATATTTTCAGAAATAATTATTTCCAACTCATCACAAATTTTACGAATTTGATTTTGTTTTAAATAAGCGACTTCAGATAATATTTCTGCTTTTTCTTCCATGTTCTTATTTTCTAAATCTTTTAAAATTATTTTTAATTCGTTTTTATAATTATATAATTTTTGAGCTGAATTTTCTACCCTATCTTTAAAATCTTTTATTAAAATTTTAGGTATATATTCAAATGCATAAGATAAAACAAATTTATCCACCATGTATAATAAAGTTTTACATTCTGTTAGTCTATCTTCTATATATCTTTGCATATATGCATTATATCTCGCAATACATTCAACTTTTGTTAAAACTTTTTCTTTTTCAAATACATCTATATATTTTTCTTCAGTATATACTTTTAATGCTTCATTACTCCTTTTGATGTTTTTTAAACCTCTTTTTTGAGCTTCTTCATACCATTTATCGCTATATCCATCACCATTAAATATTATTCTTGAATGTTTTTTATATACATCAGATACTATATCTTCTATTTTTTCATTATTTTCTATTCTTTCAATATATTCATTTAATACACTAGAAACAATTGTATTTATTATTGTTGCACAATTTGATGGTGTTGAAGAAGATCCAGGCATTCTAAATTCAAACTTATTCCCTGTAAAGGCAAAAGGAGATGTCCTATTTCTGTCATCATAATCCTTAGATATATTTATCATATTTATATTTTTTCTAATTTCAGAATTATTTGTTAAAGTAAATATTTTACCATCTTTTTTTTCTATTTTTACATTTTCTAATTCTTTTGTTAAATATTCTCCTAAAAATACAGAAATTATACTTGGTGGTGCTTCGTGTCCTCCTAATCTACAATCATTAGATGCACTTGCTACAACAGCTCTTAATAAAGGATAATATTTATCTACTGCTTCAACAACTGCTGCTAAAAATATTAAAAATGTTGGACTCTTAGGATCTAATAAATTTACTCCTGTATTAGTTGATATGCTCCAATTATTATGTTTACCAGAACCATTAACATATTCAAAAGGTTTTTCATGTAATAATGCTACAAAACCATTTTTTAATGCTAATTTTTCTATTGTTTCCATTATTATTTGATTTTGATCTGATGATAAATTAGCAACTTCAAATATAGAAGCAATTTCAAATTGATTAGGTGCAACTTCATTATGCCTAGTCTTAGCAGATATTCCAAGTTTCCATAATTCATAGTCTAATTTTGACATAAAATTTATTACATTATCTTTAATTTTTCCATAATAATGATATGTATTTTCTTGATTTTTAGGAGATTTTGCTCCTAATAAAGTCCTTCCTGTAAACATTAAGTCAATTCTTTTATCAAAATATTCTTTTTTCACTAAAAAATATTCTTGTTCTACCCCCAAATTAGCAGAAACTGATTTAACATCATCATAGCCTAACAAATTTAATAATTTAGTCGCACTTTTATCTAAAGATTTCATTGATTTTAATAAAGGAATTTTTTTATCTAATGCTTCTCCATTAAAAGATACAAAAGCCGTTGGAATATATAGGGTTGCTCCTAATTCATTTTCTTTAATAAAAGGTGGTGAATTGGTATCCCAAATAGTATATCCTCTAGCTTCAAATGTTGATCTTAGTCCTCCGTTAGGAAATGATGAGGCATCTGATTCTCCTTTTATTAAATTTTTACCAGAAAATCTATACAATATATCTTTATCTCCATTAGGCTCTAAAAAAGAATCGTGTTTTTCAGCTGTTAAATCTGTTAACGGATGAAACCAATGACAAAAATGTGTAGCATTTCTTTTTGTCGCCCAATCTTTTATAGCATTCGCTATTATATCAGCATTTTCTTTACTAAGTTCCATTTCTCCTTTTTGAACTTTCTTAAATTCTTCAAAAACTTTTTTAGGAACTCTTTTTCTAAGATTACTATCAGTAAATGCATTTTCAGCAAATATTTCCATTATATTTTTCATATACTCTAAACTCCTTAAAATATTATCTATATTTTTATACTTTTATAATTGGTATAATTAACTTGTCCAGTTTTCCCACCATTAATTTTTTTTACATGTTTTATTAAACAATAATCAACTTCACCTGTACCATTTAATTTTGAATTTTTTGCAGCTAATGTTGCTGCTTCTAATATCATATTTTCATCAAAATTATTAGCTCTAAGAACAACGTGTGAACCTGGTACATCTTTGGAATGAAACCATAAATCATTATTTTTAGCTATTTTAAAGCTTATTTGTTCATTTTCTAAACTATTTCTTCCTATATATATTTCATAATTTTCTTTTTCAATTTTATATAAAGTTCTTTTTGAATGTCTTGTTGATTTTATTTTTTTATTATCCAAACCTAACTCTTTTTCTATTTGTTCTAGTCCTAATATATCATCTTGTTTTAATGTATATAACTCTTGTTCTTCGTAATATTCTAATTCTTTTTTTATTTCTAACAATCTTTTTTCTAAACTATTTTTCCTTCTTTTTGATTTTGCATATTTATCATAATAATTTTGCATATTTTTAGAAGGACTCAAATTCTTATCTAATTCTATGATTATATTTTCATTTGTATAATAATTAAATAATGTTATTTTTTCTATTCCTTGTTTTAAGATAAATAAATTTGAAGCTAAAATATCTGCTACCTCTTTATATTTTTCATAATTTTTATTTTTTTCTAAATCTTGTGGTATTTTTAGTAAAATTTTTTCTAATCTTTTTATATTTCTTCTTATATATTTAATTATTGGTTTTCTTTTAGACTCTAATTGACTTAAATTATTATTTTCTTTGAAATATTCGTTTAAAGCATTATTTAGACTATTATATTCTTTTTTTTCTTTTTCAGGATAAATATCTGTATAAGTTAAGGTATTATCTAAATAAATTATTGCTTTACACTTAATTTCTGAATTTATTTCAAATCCTTTATTTTCTGGAAAAACGTACTCTGCTCCATGTAAAAGACTTCTACTAGCATTTATATTAGTATACATACTTGTTTCTATTATATTTTCTTCATTTATTAAAACGACATTTATACTTTTTCCTAACATTTCATAAACTAATCTGTATTTTTTTAATTGATTTAATAAATCTAATTTTTCAATTTCAAAAACTACTATCCTATCATTTTTGTATAGATATATATCTTTTAATATTCCACCTATTAAGTGTTTTTTTAATTTCAGTACAAAATTTAATTCTTTATCTGTATTTTGAATTTTATCATCTTTTAAATAAATTACTGCTTCTTTTTTGTTTTCAAAGTATAAGTTTTGTTTGTTAAAAAATATAGAAAAAGAACTATTATCATAGCTTTGTATTTTTCGTATTTTTAAATTTATTATTTTCTCTTTTATTTCTTTAACTAAAAATTTATATCCTGTTGCATCTAAATATATCATTATCTTCCTTTTTTTATACAATGTACTCCATCAGCATCTTCAATAGTAATAACTTTTTCTCCTTTAATTGTTTTAACTATTATTGATGTCTTGTCTTTTTCTAATATTTCTATTTCTTTACCTATATTTATTCCTTTTTCTGCTAAATATTTAAAAACTGCATGTGATAATTTTATTTCCTCTACATAAGCAACATCTCCAACTTTCAAATCAGATAAAATTATATGTTCATATTCTTTTTTTAATTTTTCTAAATTGTTTTTTATAGTTTTAAATGTATCATAGAAAATTTTAATTTCTTTATCATTAATTTTTTCTGTTGCTTTTTCTATTACACTTTTATGGAAATTTCCATGAAATTTATATGCTATATTCCCTTTTGAACTTAAAGATACAAAAACTTTTCTTTTATCTTTTTTATCTTTTTTTCTTACAACAAAAAATTTCTTTTCTAATTTATTAACTGCAATAGATGTTGTCCCCAATGTTGTTCCTAATTTACTACAAAGTTCATTCATAGTTAAATATTTATTTCCAATTAAATTTATTATATGTATTTCATTTTGAGTCAAACATCTAATAGTATTATCTAAATTTAATTGCTCTATTTTGTAATATAGTTTATAAAAATCATTTAATAATTTTTCTATTTCATCACTCATATTTGCCTACTTTAAGCTATCTATTCTTTGCTTATAATCTCCACCAAAAACATAAGAACCAGCAACTAATATATTAGCTCCTGCATTTTTTACCAATATTGCTGTTTCGCTATTTATTCCACCATCTACTTCTATATCTAAATTAGGATATTTTTCTCTTAATTCTTTTATTTTATCTACTGCTCTAGGTATAAATTTTTGTCCACCAAAACCAGGATTTACTGACATTATTAAAACCATGTCTAGTTTATATGCTATATCTTCTAATAAACTTATTGGACTTGACGGATTTAATGCAACAGATGCTTTAACACCATAAGATTTTATAAGTTCTATAACTCTATCTAAATGTTTTGTTGCTTCTAAATGCACTGTTATACTATCTGCTCCAGCCTTTGCCATATCTTCAATATATCTTTCTGGATTACTAACCATCATATGTATATCAAAAATTAAATTTGTATGTGGTCTTATTGCTTTTATTACACCTGCTCCAAAAGTAATATTTGGCACAAAATCTCCATCCATAACATCTAAATGTAGATGAGTTGCTCCTGCTTTTTCAATTGCTATTACTTCATTTTTTAAATCGCTAAAATCTGCAGATAATAGTGATGGGGCAATTTTAATTTCTTTCATTACTCTCTCCTTCTAATATTGATTTATAAAACTCATATCTAAATTCACTAATATTCCCGTTTTCTACTTCTTTTTTTATATTACAACTAGGTTCGTGTGTATGCATACAATCTTTAAATTTACACATATATAAATAATCGTTAAATTCGGGTATCCAATTCATAATTTCCCTTATATCTTTATACTCTGGAATAGTTATTGAACTATAACCAGGGGTATCAAATATTTTTATTCTATTTTTTTCAAAATATTTAGTTATTATTGTAGTATTTTTTCCTTTTTTAGTTTTTTCACTTATTTTACCAACTTCTAAATATTTTTCTCCTAAAATTTTATTTACCAAACTAGATTTACCTACTCCACTAACACCAGATAAAACTATTGTTTTGTTTTCTAAAAATTCTTTTAATTCATTTATTCCTTTATTTTCTTTAACACTTATTTCAAAAATTTCTATATGTTTTATTTTTTCTTTTAAATTTTTTATAAATTTTTCCCTTTCAAAATCTTCAACTATATCAATTTTGTTTATTATTAATATTGTTTTTATATTTTGTTTATCTACCCATAATAATTTTTTTTGAAATGCTAATATATCAAAGTTTGGATTTATAATACTTGTCATAATAGCTACATAATCTATATTAGATATTAAAGGTCTTAATAATATGTTTTTTCTTTCAAAAACATTCGTTATTACCATATCATCAAGAGAAATTTCTACCTTATCTCCTATGATACAGTTTAATTTGTTGTTTTGTTTTTTTAAACTTCCACGAAGTTTAACTGTATATATATCATTTTCTGTTTTTATTTTATAAAATCCCTGTGTTTTTTCTATAACTATACCATCAATTTTCTTCATTTTTTTCCTTTAAAGCGTTTTTTATAATGTCATCTATATACTTTTGGTCTAACTGTATTTTTTCTTTTATTTTCCCGTTATTTTTTACATTTACACTTACATAAATCCTAAGCTTTGTTTTTTCATCTATTTGTACATCTGGCATTGGTTCTGTTTTTATTATCATATTTTCTGGATAATTATTATCTTGTATCCCTATAACTTCTTCTACCTCTAAACCTAAATCAGATAACATTTTTTCTGTTTCAAAAAAATCAAGTCCTATTATATTAGGCATTACATTCTCTTTTGATATTTTTTGAGTAGATACTAATAATGATAATTTTTCTCCGTATTTTATAAGACTTCCTTCTTTTGGATAACTTGCTATTACTGTATCTTCTTCAACGTTTGTTGATACATAATCTATTCTTCTAACTTCTACATTTTTTTCTTTAAGTATTTTCATAGCTTCAACTAATGTTAAATTCTTTAAGTTTGGTAATTTAGCTCCTTCTTCATCATTTACATATAGTTTTATAGCTCTATTTTTCTTGACTTTTTCATTAGCTTTTGGACTTTGATTATGAATATAATTATATGGAACTTCATTAGATCTTGAACTAATATAGTTGAAATTTAAATCCGATTCTTCTAAAATTTGAGCCGCTTCTTCCTTTTGAAGATTTAATACATTAGGAACTACAACTAATGTTTGATTAAAAAATTTATTTATAACTATGGCTTTTGCAAAATATAGTATTATTATAATCAATATTAAATTAACTATTTTTATTATTTTTCTCACTGTTTTTTTCTCTCCTTTATACATTAGCTTTATATTTTAAATATGCTGTTATAAATTCGTCTATGTCTCCGTCCATAACTTTATCTACATTTCCTTCTTCGTATTTTGTTCTATGATCTTTAACTAATTTATATGGTTGCATAACATAAGATCTAATTTGGCTTCCCCATTCTATCTTATTTTCTTCACCTTTTATTTCTTTTAATTCTTTTTCTTTTTTCTCTAATTCTAATTCAAATAATTTTGCTTTTAAAACTTTCATAGCAGATTCTCTATTTTTTAATTGTGATCTTTCATTTTGACAAGTTACAACAACACCTGTTGGTAAATGTGTTATTCTTACTGCTGAATCTGTTGTGTTTACATGTTGACCACCTGCTCCACTTGCTCTATATGTATCAATATTTAAATCTGCTTGATTTATACTTATTGTTACATCATCTTCTATTTCTGGTATTACATTTATTGCCGCAAATGAAGTATGTCTTCTAGCATTTGAATCAAAAGGAGAAATTCTGACTAATCTATGAACCCCTTTTTCACAAGCCAATAAACCATAGGCATATTCTCCCTTTACATTTAAAGTTATAGATTTTATTCCTGCTTCATCTCCTGTTAATATATCTAAAATTTCTAACTTATATCCTTTTTTATTGCACCATCTTTCGTACATTCTATAAAGCATATTTGCCCAATCACAAGCTTCTGTTCCACCTGCACCTGAATTTATTGTAACTATTGCTGAATTTATATCATACTCTCCGTTTAAAAGTATTTTATTATTAAATTCATCTGTTATATTTAAAAATTTGGTATATGTGTTCTCTAATTCTTTTATTGAACTTTCATCACCATTATCTATAAACTCTAATAAAATTTCTATGTTTTCATATGTTTCTTTTATATTTTCTACATCTTGAATATATGATTTAATTTGATTTAACTCTTGTAAAACTATTTTGTTATCCTGTCTTTCCCAAAAACCTTCTTCCATCATTTCTTTTTCAAGCTGTATTATTTTTTTTTCTTTTTTTTCTGTTATTAAAGCTTCTTTCAAGCCTTCATATATATTATTTGTAGATTTTTTTATTTCAAAAATTTCCAAAATTTATCCCCCTTAATACATTTATTAATATAACTGAACTAAATGCTATAATTCCTAAACTTTTATTTTTATATGTCAAATATAATACTAAAAACACTGCTATAATTGTTAAAATTATATTTTTAGTATCATTTCCTATTGAAGTAAATATCTCTGGTAAAGCTAATACTGTTAATATTGATACTGGCAATATATCAAAAAAAGTATTTAAGTATTCATTGTTTTCTGGTATTTTTATAAATAAGGGTAAAAGTCTAAACAATATTGTAAAACTTGCTACCACTATAATTATTATATATAATTTATTATTTTCCAAACGATTTCTCCTTATTACTTTAATACTTTATTTTAACATTTAGAATAATTTTTGTAAATGTAATTATTATATATTTAACCATATATAAGTGGAAATTAGAAATGTCCAAAAAATATTGAAATAAAAAAATAGATGTGTTACCTTTAAAGCGACTAAACATAGAAAGGAACACATCTACAAATGA
>PDWI01009150.1_pt1 | contig 11445 bp, 9 predicted proteins | sample 1430891 | NCBI WGS metagenome assembly PDWI01 (sample SAMN01162508, study PRJNA174530) | Oral metagenome, whole genome shotgun sequencing project. | biome: Marine environment; feature: Marine mammal; material: Swab sample of the gingival sulcus; isolation source: swab sample of gingival sulcus... | reverse complement strand
CCGCGCAACGGCTCCGGATTGGCATTGATTTGATTTGGCAGTTGGGCTTGGCGGAAGCTCATTTATTATAAGGATGAGGTCCACGGATTGATTCTCATCGAATCAATCTCCCTTGCAACGGCTCCAGGTTGGCATTGCGTATGCTTTCATGGTTGAGCTGCGGGGAATCTATTTATTATAAGGATGAGGTCCACGGATTGATTCTCAACGAATCAATCTCCCGCGCGACGGCTTATGGTTAGAATTTCGTATTTTTTGACAGTTCAGTCAATAGAGTGCTTTTAAGGTTGTTAATAATGAGACTTGAGGATTGACTATTACTGAATCAGTCTCTTCTGCAACAGATTTAGATTAGAATTGATTTGCTTCGACAGTTGGACTTGATGGAATTAGTTTGTTGCAGGGATGAGGTTCATGTGATTTTAATTGAATCAATCTTCCCCGCAACGGTTCACTGGACGAAAATATTTTTTATTGTTAGAATTGTTTTGTTTTGAAAATTTATTGGGTCGGTGGCAGAGTGGTCAAATGCACCAGACTGTAAATCTGGCGGCGCAAGCCTACGGGAGTTCGAATCTCTCCCGGCCCACACTGGAATTACTGCTTTTTCTTGAAACTTTCTTGAAAGATTAGTGAAACTTTTCTGAAAGATGAGTAAGGAAAGTTGGTATTTTTATTTGCCGAGATAGCTCAATGGTAGAGCAACCGCCTTGTAAGCGGTAGGTTACGAGTTCAAGTCTCGTTCTCGGCTCAGAATTAGCTCAAAAATCAGCTTAAAAGCTTAAGAATTGAGACAACCAAGAAAAAACAGCCCAGCAGCTGTTTTTTGATTTTTAGCGGGCGGGGTGGTATAATAAGGAAGTAACTAAGTGGTTTTGTCATAATAAATTTTGATATGGCTTTATTTTCATTACAAAATGGAAGTGTTGAAAAAATTCCTGTAACAACAGTTGGTTTGGAGCGCAATGTGCAAAAAATATTTGAGGACAATCTTGATAAAATTTTGAATATTACTTTCTTGGCTACAGAGTATTCAACCAGCTTTGGCGGTCGTATAGATTCACTCGGCATTGATAATAATGGAGCGCCGGTGATTATTGAATACAAAAAAGGTCAAAATAATAGTGTCATAAATCAGGGACTTTCCTATCTGCGTTGGCTGTTAGATCACAAAGCGGATTTTGAAGTTCTAGTAAAAAATGCAAAAATGAACACTGATATTGACTGGGCTTCTCCGCGTGTCATTTGCGTAGCCGAAAGTTATAATAAATTCGATCTTGATACAGCGGACTTATTACCGATGAAGATAGAACTTTTGAAATATCGTATTTATGAAAACGATGTTTTGTTGGTAGAGCCGGAAACACAACAAAAGGTCAGGATTTCCACAGCAAAGCTTTTCGATAAAAAAGAAACCAGTTCTCTGAGGGAAAGAAAACAGTACACAATTGACGATCACCTAAGCATTGCAAGTAAAAATATCAAAGATATCTTTGCAACAATGAAAGAAGAAATTGTTGCGCTTGATGAGACTATTATCGAGGAACCAAAAGCATTGTATATAGCCTATAAATTAGCGACAAATTTTGTTGATGTTGTGATTCTCAAGGATTCACTAAAATTATTTTTCAACATTCCAAGTGGAAAACTTGATGATCCACATGGTATTGCTCGTGATCTTACGAAGCCAAAGAGAATTGGACATTGGGGTAATGGTGACTATGAAGCAAAAATTTCAAACAAAGAAGATATTGGAAAAGTGATGGAACTTATCAAACAAAGTTATTTATATAATAAATAGCGATGGCTACACAACAAACAATCACAAAATTGGCAAAAAATTTAAATATCAATCGAATTTATGCTTGTCATGTTTATCATATTGCCGATAAAAAACAGTTATTTGAAGATGAAACTCTTGATGAACGTCGTCGGCGAATGGACAGTGAGGGAGAGTAAAAGTAAATATTAGAATTATGGCAAGATCAAAAGAAGCAAAGTCGCGAATAAAAATTAACAAACTACTTGAAGAGTCGGGTTGGAGATTTTTTGATACGGAAAAAGGAGAAGCAAATATTCAAGTTGAGCCAAATGTAAAAATTACTCAAAAAGACATTGATGCTTTTGGTGAAGATTTTGAAACGACCAAAAACGGATTTATTGATTTTCTTCTTTTGGATGACAAAGGTTTCCCGTTCGTTGTTTTAGAAGCTAAAAAAGGCGATAAAAATCCGCTTGACGGAAAAGAGCAAGCGCGACGATATGCAAAAAACGAGAATGCTCGTTTTGTAATTCTCTCAAATGGCAATTTGCATTATTTTTGGGATCTGGAACGTGGTGATCCTGAAATTATCACCGAGTTTCCAACACAAGAATCTTTATTACATCGCCTTGATTTCAAACCTGACAATAAACGACTTGCCGACGAAGAAGTGAATGATGATTACGTTGCATTGACACAAAATCCAAATTTCAAAGATGATCCACGATATCAAGATGAAGAAACACGCACAAAATATCTTTGGGATGAGGGTTTGCGGATTTTGCGCCCCTATCAACTCAAGTCAATTCATGCGTTACAAAAATCCGCTGAAAGTGGAAATGATCGCTTTTTGTTTGAAATGGCAACAGGAACAGGGAAAACGCTTATTTCTGCCGCTGTTATCAAGCTATTTTTACGAACGGGAAATGCCAAAAGAATTTTATTTCTCGTTGATCGTTTAGAATTGGAAGATCAAGCACAGAAAAACTTTGTGCAATATTTGAGTAACGATTTCCAATCTGTTATTTATAAGCAAAACCGTGATGACTGGAAAAAGGCGGATATTGTCGTTTCTACTGTGCAAAGTTTATCTTCGCAAGATAAATATAAAAAACTATTTTCGCCTACTGATTTTGATTTAGTTATTGCTGATGAATCGCACCGCGCAATTGGTGGAAACTCGCGAGCAGTTTTTGAATATTTTATTGGTTACAAACTTGGACTCACCGCTACGCCAAAAGATTATCTCAAAAATGTTGATCCTCAAAAACTTTCTACCAAAGACCCGCGAGCGTGGGAGCGAAGGCAACTTTTAGATACTTATACGACTTTTGGTTGTTCAAATGGCGATCCGACTTTCCGTTATAGTTTGCTCGACGGCGTAAAAGACGGATTTTTAATCAATCCAATTGTTTCTGACGCTCGCACAGATATTACCGCTGAATTGCTTTCAGAGAAGGGTTATGCTGTTATGATGGAAAATGAAGATGGCGAAGAAGCAGAAGAGAGATTTTTCCAAGGAGATTTTGAAAAGAAATTTTTCTCCGAAAAAACCAATCGTGTTTTTTGCAAAACTTTTATAGAAAATGCTTTAAAAGATCCAATCAGTGGAGAAATTGGCAAAAGTATTATTTTTGCTGTGAGTCAAAAGCACGCTTCCAAGCTCACTCAAATGCTCAATAAAATGGCGACTGAGCTTTGGCCTGATAAATATAATTCTGATTTTGCTGTGCAAGTTACATCTCATATTGCAGAAGCACAACAAATGACAATTAACTTTGCTAATAATAATCTCAACGGACACACAAAATTTTTAGAAAACTACAAATCCAGCAAGACGCGTGTTTGCGTTACTGTCGGCATGATGACAACGGGCTATGACTGCCAAGACATTCTAAATCTTGCACTTATGCGTCCGATTTTTTCTCCAACTGATTTCATTCAAATTAAAGGACGCGGAACAAGAAAATTTGTTTTTGAATATGTTGATGGGTATGGAGAAAGACATAAACATGAAAAAGATAATTTCAAACTTTTTGATTTCTTTGCTAACTGTGAATATTTTGAAGAAAAATTTGACTATGATGAAACTCTAAAACTTCCGGTCGGAAAGGGAAGCGGTGGAAATGGTCCCGAAGGGCCTGTTGATATTGATGAAATAGAAGTGTTTGACCCCGACAAAGTAAAAACACTCACCGAAAAACCAGTTGGAATTGAGGGGATGAAAGTTGATCGTCGACTTTTTGAAAAAGCTCGCGAGGAACTGCAACAAGACGTAGAAGTAAAATCCGCTGTAGAGCAAAAGCAGTGGGATAAAGCTGTGCACATTTTGCGCGAAAAATATGAAGATCAGCCAAAACTTTTCCTTAATCTTGAGAAGATTCGCAAAAGTGAAAATCTTGATCGTCGTCTTTCGTGGCGCGAATTTCTAGAAAGAATTTTTGGCATAATTGATCGCTTCAAAGATAAAGATGAACTTTTGGAAGAAGAATGTGAAAAATTTATTTCCATTTACAAACCCGAGAGTAAATATGTTCCGTATATTAAAAACTATCTCAAGGCATATGTAACAGACGAAAAATTTCGTGACATTATCAACAATAAACATTTTGCGGAGCTAAATGTGTATGCAGGATTTTCAATATCTGAATTTAAAGCCTTGAATGGTTGGCGTGAAACTGTTCCGGAATATGTCAAAGACTATGTTCCCGTCAATGTTTATATGAAGTAACTAAATAATTATGTTGGATCAAAATACAAAACGAAAAATTGATTCTACTCGACAAATTCTTGTTGGCAAAGTTCCCGATCCTAAAGCACAAGTAGAGCAAATTACCACTGCACTTGTCTATAAGTTTATGGATGATATGGACAAAGAATCAGAAGAACTTGGCGGTGAAGCACGATTTTTTACTGATGGTTTCAGTCAATATGCATGGACGAAGATTTTGGACAAAAAACTTTCAGGTCCGGAACGACTTGATCTGTATGTTCAAGCAATTACTAACATGTCTAAAAATCCGCATATACCACAGCTTTTTCGTGATATTTTTAAAGGTGCGTTTTTGCCTTTTCGCGATCCACGAACACTTACTTTGTTTTTAAAAGAGATCAACGAATTTTCATATGATCACAGCGAAGATTTAGGGAATGCCTTTGAATATCTTCTTTCTGTTCTTGGAAGTCAGGGTGATACAGGGCAATTTCGCACACCGCGACATATCATTGATTTCATTGTCGAAGTGGTTGATCCAAAGAAAAATGAAACTATTTTGGATCCCGCATGTGGAACGGCAGGATTTTTGATTTCTGCTTATAAGCATATTTTGAAAGCGCACGATGGAATAGATAACAAAACTGGCAAGCTAACAGATAAGGAAAAGAATCTTACGCCCGATGAAAAAGTAAGACTAATGAGCAATATCGTCGGCTATGATATTTTACCCGATATGGTGAAGTTGTCTTTGGTGAATATGTATTTACATGGATTTCAAAATCCGCAAATCCATGAATATGATTCTTTGACGAGTGAAAAGCGCTGGGATGAAATGTTTGATGTAATTATAGCAAATCCACCATTTATAACGCCGAAAGGAGGCGTTGTCCCACATAAGAGATTTAGCATAAAATCAAATCGTGCTGAAGTGCTTTTTGTTGATTATATTTTGGAGCATTTAAAACCAAAAGGACGGACAGGTATTGTTGTGCCGGAGGGGATTATTTTTAGAGGAGATAAAGCTTATAAAGATTTACGCAAAGCATTGGTTGAAGATGGTTTATTTGCCGTGGTGAGTTTGCCCAGTGGTGTTTTTAAACCATATACTGGTGTAAAAACATCTATTTTATTTTTTGACAATGAAGTCTCTAAACAATCAAGCGAAATACTATTTTTAAAAGTGGAAAATGATGGCTATGACCTCGGCGACCAAAGACGACCAATAGATAAAAATGATCTGCCACAAGCGACAGAAATATTGCATGCGTGGAAAAATGGGGAAAAAATACAAAGCGATCTCGCACTGTGGGTCGGCAGAGAAAAAATTGCAGAGGATGGTGATTATAATCTTACAGGTGAACGCTATCAAGAAGCTGAAACTTTCAAGGATGTAAAATGGGATATGGTCGAGTTGGGAGAGATTTGCGAAATACTGAATGGCTATGCGTTTAAAAGTAAAAATTATACAAATGATGGCATAAGAGTCATTAGGATTACTAATGTCCAAAAGGGGAATATAGTTGATGATAATCCCAAATTCTATCCTCTAACTACAGGTGAAAATATAAAGAAGTATCTCTTGCAGGAAAATGATTTGCTGGTGTCTCTTACAGGAAACGTAGGGAGGGTTGGTTTATTGGGAAAAAAATTTTTACCCGCAGCTTTAAATCAAAGGGTAGCATGCTTAAGAGTAAAAAGTCCAAATGTTATTATTGATTACATATTTAACATATTAAATAATAATGTTTTTGAGTGTGAAGCCATAAAAAAATCATCAGGAATTGCTCAAAAGAATTTGAGTACAGAATGGCTTAAAAATTTTCAAATCCCTCTGCCACCATTGGAAATACAAAAGCAAATCGTGGAGCAGATTGAAGTCAAGCAAAAAGCTATTGAACACGCACGCGAAATTATCAAGGATCTTGAGAGAGAGAGAGAGAGTATTTTGGACACAATGATCCACGGCTAAAAAATGCCAAAATGGTTGAGTTGGGGGAAGTTTTTCAAATTGAATCTGGCGGAACACCGAATAGTAAAATTAAAGAATATTGGGGTGGGGATATTAAATGGGTAACTTTAGTTGATATACCTAAAAATATTTCAACTATATCTAAGACAAAAAGAGCAATCACACAAAAAGGGTTGCGTAACTCTTCAGCAAAATTACTACCAAAAGGAACTATATTAGTTTCTTCTCGTGCAACAATTGGTAGGATTGGTATTGCAGGTTGTGAAATTGCAACTAATCAAGGTTTTAAGAATATTATTGTTGATAAAAATAATGATTCTATTTTTGTTGCTCACTTGTTAAACTGCAAGACTGATGAAATGAAAAATCTTGCTTCTGGTGGAACTTTCAAGGAAATCTCAAAAACTTCAATTTCAAAAATCAAAATCCCTCTTCCATCACTAAAAATCCAAAAGCAAATCGTGGCTGAGGTTGAGGAAGAAGAAAAAATTATTCAAGCCAACAAAAAACTAATTGACATTATGGAAAGGAAAATTGAAAAAGTGATTGAGAGTGTGTGGATAAAATAAAGAAATGGAATAGTAATGAAATAATGAGTATAAAAAATGAAAATAAATAAAATTACATTGCGCAATGGATTTAAACGCTTTAAAGATACTACAATTGATTTAGGTCCGGAACCCAAGAAAATAATTGCATTAGTTGGTCCAAATGGGTCGGGGAAAAGTTCTGTCTTTGATGGAATGTTATATCTTCAGAATATGATGGATCCTATTGGTGGTTTTGGTCCAAAAGATTTCAATTATCACTCAATGAGTAAAGATACATCTTTTGACTCACAATGGAATGAGAATGTTGAAATTACTTTCGATTGTGGAAGAAATTTTCAGGAGGTATATAACGAAAGACAGACAGAAGGTAAGCCAAAAACAATTTTTTCTTTTCGGGGACCTCATCGCCACTGTTCTAACCTGAATATTACGCAGCTTCAAAAAGTGCCAAATGTTATAGAAAATAAATCAGGAGCGAGTGCTACAATTGACCTTGATGATAAAATAACTGAAAATTATCAAAGATTGTATAGTCTTATTGATCGAAAAATAAAAGAAGTTGGCACGGTTACGTATAATGATGCAAAAGCAAAGATTATTGGTAAATTGAATGCTAAATTAGAGAATGTTCTTGGGATTTCCATTCATGATCATGGTGACATCCTTGATGGAAAAGGGACATTGTTTTTTAGCAAGGAAGATCAGGAAATACAATTTGATTTTAATGTTTTATCTTCAGGAGAAAAAGAGGTTGTAGATATATTACTCGATATATATTTGAGAACAAATGTTTTTACGGATACAATTTATATTATTGATGAGCCAGAACTGCATTTGAATACGTCGATTCAAGGTAAATTGCTTCATGAAATTGTTGATATGATTCCAGATACATCGCAATTGTGGATAGCTACTCATAGCATCGGTTTTTTAAATACCTTAAAGCAAGACTTTTATGGTAGTTCCGATGTGATTTGGTTTGAAGGAAATTTTGGTTCTGAAGTGGTGAATTTAGATCCAATGACTAAAGATCGAGACAGCTGGCGAAAGGTATTTCGCACAGCACTTGAAGATTTAACGGGTCTACTTGCTCCAAAAACCATAGTTTACTGTGAAGGAAGAAAAGAGCCAGATGAAAATGGACAAGAAAAAGGTTTGGACGCGGAGATTTATAATAGCATATTTTCAGAAAAATACCCTGATGTTTTGTTTGTTTCTAGTGGTGGGCAAGATGAACCAAAGAAATATTCCGAAATTGCACTTTTAGTTCTTAGTAAAGCATTTCAAAATGTTAATTTGTTGATTTTACGTGATAAAGATATTAATAGTGATGGAACAAATACAACAAATCAACAGCGATCGGGGTGGTTAGCTGAGGATGAAAATCATAGAATGCTCGCTCGAAAAGAAATTGAAAACTATTTACTTGACTTCGAAGTTATTAAAAAATCTTTTCCAAATATTGAAAAAGATGAGTATGATAAAATTATTCCGGATATTAATGCCTCTGATGTAAAAGAAAAGGCTAGTGAAGTAATGGAGCTATGTAATTTTAATGGTAGGAAGTCTGGTTGTAATGATTTTAAGAAATATTTAGCACAAAAAATAACTTCCGATATGGATATTTATAAAGAATTAGAAGGGGTTATTTTTGCAGATCAAAAATGATTGATAATGTGCAGAAGAGTGGTTTTTGTATTTTGTCAAAAATGCAAACATTTTACTTGACAGATTTTTTTACATTGATATAATGAGAATATAATTAACTGTAAGCTTAAATCTATGAGTAAGTACTATGTCAACAAAAATGAGCAGAGCAACGGTGACCATGAAGTTCACAAGGAGGGTTGTGAATGGATGCCAACAGAGAGTTATGAGTATCTAGGACAGTTTTCTAATTGTGAAGACGCTGTTAATGAGGCAGAAAAATATTATTCTCAAGTGAATGGTTGCTATTATTGTTCAAGAGATTGTCATACTTCATAAATGTAATTTGCTATTATTTTTTTTAAATTATGGCTATGTTTCTCAGGAACATGCGAAAAAATCGTGAGTTAACTCAGGGTTTTTTGGCTAAAAAACTTGGCATATCTCGTCCGACATATGCGCAAATTGAAAATGGTGAGCGGGATATGTCTGTGAAAGAAGCACAAAAACTCGCTGAAGTTTTTGAGTTGTCTTTGGAGGATTTTTTGGCAGGCAAAGAACGTGTTGCTCCACGGGTTCGTCTTGCAAAAAAGAAAAAAAAGAAAAAAAAGAAAGAAGTACGAAAAGATATACGGATTTCTGTGCCACAAGAAGAAATGCATAAATTCAGAGAGGTTTTGCTCTATATTTTGGAACGGATTGGTGCGCGTCCAAACATTGGAGAGGCGGTTGTGTGTAAGCTGTTGTATTTTATCGATTTTGACTATTATGAAAAATTCGAGAAGCAAGTCATTGGTGCAAAGTACATTAAAAATCATTTTGGTCCGACGCCAGTTGCGTTTCCGGATATTGTCGCACAAATGGAGAAGGATGGCGATTTGGTGCAGGTAGTAAAAAAATATTTTCAACATGATCAAAAAAAGTATTTGCCTCGTCGAAAGGCAGATTTATCGGTGTTATCAGCCCAAGAGAAATATCTAATTGACTGGGAAATTGAGCGTTTCAAGGATTTTAATGCCAAGAAAATGTGTGACTATTCACATAAGGATGTGCCGTGGATTGGAGCAGAAGATCAAAAACCAATTGATTATGAAGCCGTGTTTTATCGTACGCCGGAGTTTTCTGTAAGGCAGTATGAGGATGAAATATGAGCAGATATCACAATTTAGGCGTGATTGGAAAAAGCTAATAAAGAAATTTAGGACATTAGGTGATGATTTTGTCGTTGCTAAGAAAAATGCCATTGAAATCTTTCATTGCAAGGGTGTTGACAGTCGTAGCATTTTTGAGGTTAGTGGTGTGGGTAATACGGAAGAGGTTCGTATTTTTAAGCTGAAAAAATTTGCATGCAGAAGTCTTCCTGGGCGTGGAGCAAAAAGTGGCATGCGTGTGATTTATGCATATTTTCCACAAAAGCAAAAAATTATTTTTATTCAAATTTACCACAAAGGACAAAACGAAAACGAAGACAGAAAAAGGATTCAGGAATTTCTAAGGTCTCTGCAATCTTCCTAAGAATCTTCCCCCTACAACAACGGTGCCAGCAGCTTCACGAAGTAGTTGCGCAGCTTGGCCAGCTTGCCGATTTGAGCGTAGTCTTTCAGGGTGAATTCGCGGCACGCTTTTAGGTCGTTGATGAAATCTCTTTCCAGCTCTTGGGCGATTTTCTTATTCAAAATCAGAGCATTGATTTCATAGGAAGTTTGAAAACTGCGGATGTCCAGATTGCTGCTACCGATGGTGCATATTTGGGAGTCGATAGTGATGGTTTTGGCGTGCAGAAATCCTTTGTTGTAATGATATATTTTCACTCCGGCGCGCAAAAGTTCTTCGAAATAAGTGAAGGCGGTCCAGTAGTGGACTTTTTTGTCCGGCTTACCAGCAATCATCAGGCGAACATCGACGCCGGAAAGAGCGGCGATTTTCAAGGCCTCGAAAAAGCTGGTGTCGGGGACGAAGTAGGGCGATTGAATGTAAACCTTCTTTTCCGCTTGCGTGACCATGGAGAAAAAGAGCTGGCGAATGGCATCCCATTGTGAATCCGGTCCGGAAGTGATTAAGTCAATCAAGCAAGCAGAGTCTTGGCTTTTTTTGACCAACTCCTTGATGGGGAAATATTTTTCGCTGAAGAGCTCATTTTTGCTGGTGACTTGATTCCAGTTTTTGGCAAAAAAGGCTTGCAAGGAAAGAATCGCTTCGCCCTCTATTCTCAAGTGAGTGTCTCGCCAAGTGGGGAATTTGTGATTGCCCTTGAGATATTCAATTCCCATATTCATTCCTCCGGTGTAGCCGATCATTCCATCAATGATGGCTATTTTTCGATGCAGAGGATAGTTGACGGTAGTGAAACGCAACGGCGAAAGGGAGTTGAAAAAGAAAATCACTTCGATGCCGGATTTTCTCATTCTTCTCAGGAGTTTGAGTTTGGCGAAAAAACGAGGATTAAACAACAGCCAGCCGATGGGGTCGATAATCAAACGCACCTCCACTCCTTGTTTCACTTTTTGAGCTAATAATTCAACTATCTCCGCGGTCAACTCATCCGGCTGCCAAATGAAATATTCCAAGTGAATGAAATGCCGAGCTTTTTTAATATCTTCAATTAGGCGAGGAAATTTTTCCGAGCCGTTTTGCAAAACTTCTACTCTGTTTCCCTCGGTGAAAAAAGAATTGGTGTTGTTTTTGACCAAAGAGATTATTTTTCCGGTGTAGTCGGCGCAAAGATTTTCTTTTGAGAGATATTTTCTTTCCACTGACGGTTTGGACAGGGTTTCGTGCAGTTCTTTTTTAATTTTTTCCA
>PDWI01009148.1_pt1 | contig 11447 bp, 18 predicted proteins | sample 1430891 | NCBI WGS metagenome assembly PDWI01 (sample SAMN01162508, study PRJNA174530) | Oral metagenome, whole genome shotgun sequencing project. | biome: Marine environment; feature: Marine mammal; material: Swab sample of the gingival sulcus; isolation source: swab sample of gingival sulcus... | reverse complement strand
GTTCTGGTGCCTATGGTGTGAGAGTTCGAGTCTCTCCAGCCCCACCAAATTATAAAAACTCTGAAACGCTTATATAGCCTGCCTTTGAGCAGGTTTTTTTGTGGGTGAATTTTGGTGGTTTTGTGGGTGCGTGGGCTAGGTCGTGGGCTGGCGGTTTGAGGTGATTGGCTTATACTTTGGCTTGTATGCCCTATAAATAAAGGCTTGCGGACGTTTTAGGTCGGCAAGCCTTTATTTTTTGCTACATAATTAGCGTGGGCTAGGTCTCCATCTTCCGCCTATTTGATTATATTTCTTAGCTATGTGTTGTTGATAGTAGTCAAGCACATAGTTTTTATCAGTTTTTGGCAATATTCCTTCTTCTATTAACTGTTTAATTGTTTTTGTTTGCCAATTGTGAAAGTCTATCCCTACATATATTCTTAATAGTTCTTTATTTAGATAGTTTGTGTTTGTTATTACTACATCCTTTAAATCTGTAACTAGATAGACTTTCGTTCCTGCGAGCGTGGCAGGAAGTTTAGTCTCTACTATATTGTTAGGCTTAAACTCTGAAAAATTCTTCTCTAATGCGGTTAGTTGTTCGGCATTCATAAAGATTAAATCTTCCTTGTCGTATGTGTCTTGCACTGTTCTATCTTCTATTTTGTTAGGGCTTGATTTAGTTGTTGGATTATGTGGGTGCTGTCCTGGGGAATAAATTTGCCATAGTGCTTGTGGATCATCTCTGTACTGCTGTGTCCTAGTTGCTTTGCGAGCCATTCGGCGGTGATTTGTCCTGTGGATAAGACTTGGCTGGCGTATGTATGCCTTCCGTTGTTCGGTGAGCGATATTTTATTTTGCATTGGTCTAGGTGACGTTTCCATAGTTTTTCAAGCCTTGCATAGTTTAGGTGGATATTCTTGTCGGTTTCGCACCACAAGAATGTTAGGGTGTGTTGTTTGATGGTGCGGTGGTCTCTGTCTATTATGTCTATCGTCTGCGGTTCATTTTGTTTTACCATTTCTATTTGTGTGTGTAGAGCTTCTATAACTACCGGTAAAAGCTCTATTTGTCTTTTGCGACGTCGATTTTTTGTGACTCGGTAAATATCTTTAACAAAACCACGCTGAATATATGCTACGCCATTATCCAGGTCTAGGTCTTCCACCGCTAGGGGTAGCAATTCGTGGCTTGATAATCCGCTCCATAACATGACTGTCCATAGATTCTTTAACATTGGCTCTGTGGTATTTTTTTCTGTAATGAGACGTATTTCGCTTTTGGTAAAAGGGTCTATGTCGTCTGGGTCGGTCTTATTGAGTTTGATGTATTGAGCTGGGTTGTTGGCGTGCGGTTGGTGTCTTGCCCAATAGCTCCATATCTTTTGCCAAAGCGTTAATATTTCTTGAATGGTTTTTGTGCTTAGTTTCTTTTGTTTTATTAGCACGTTATATACCCAATCTTCTATGTCTTCGACGGTTATTTTGGCTATTTGTTTGTTACTCCAATAGTCTCTTATATGGTTGTTTACTTTGCTTTGATAAGTTTTCCATGAGCTCGTGGCGACTCGGTTTTGTTCCACATTTTGCCATTTTGTTATGTAGTAGCCGTAGTAGCTTTCTTTGCGTTTGGGGGAATTGGGGAACATTTGGTCACGGTCAAACGTGCCTAGCTTGAGTTGGGTGGCAATAGCTTGGGCGATTTGTTGGGCATGTTGGCAGTTTTCGGCTGTGGGTGGGGTGTTGTATAAGGTTTCTCGGTAGCGTTTGCCGTCGATTTTCCACCATATTCGGATAGATTTTTTTAGCTTTTCTATGCCTGCAGATGTTTTGCTGTTGCTTGTCATTCGTGATTTACCTTTTGTTTCAGTCAAAAGTTAAAAATATAGGCTTATCAGTCATAAGCCTAGCGGTGGAATAGCGGTTATTTTGGTTAGCGTTTAAATTTATGGTTGCTCATAGGTTGGGCGATTACCGACCAACCTTGGTATCTGTGATAGTATCTTTCGCCGTTCATGATTTTTGTTCCTATATTTGGCAAATAAAACATAATCTTTCTTGTGTGGATTGATCTCTTGCTAGCCCTTTTTTGCTTGTGAAAACACTTTTACCTAATTCGTTCTCAACTTCTCTTACCCTCTTTCTTTGCTCACGTCCAAAATCATCAAGATTGAACGCAAGGTCTTTATACTTGTCGCCACCAGCAAGGCAAGGAAAACAACCAACCCTGTCAAAACCGTAGGCGTACAGAGGGTTCTCCTTGCCTTCCAAATAGTTAAAGACCTCTTGAGTTGTCCATTCGCAAATCGGCATGCGGAACATAACGCCCATCTTTTCTAGATACTTTGGATATGCCTCTAAAATCATTTTAGGAGCATAAAGTTCATCACTAAACTTACCTTCATATCGCTTTGCTCGGTGATGACTTTCTGCCTTTCTCATACCATACCAAACTTCAAAACCTTGTTTCTGATCTTCAGCTACGGCTTTAAGAAAGTTTTTTGTTAGTCTAATTTTTAACTTATTCGTGCAAAATCTAGCAATGTCGCTCGGAAACCTTTTATTTTTTCTACACTCACTCAATACATCACTATCACTACGCTTGAATATCTCAACGCCATACATTTCACCAATTTTGTCAACATGTTGGTAAGTTATAGGGTGTTCAAACTTTGTATCACAGAACAAGCCGATTACATGTTCTCTACCGAAGTGTTCAACTGCCAATTTTAGGCATGCTTGACTGTCCTTGCCACCAGATATTGGCACAACACATTTTATTTTTTTCATGATTTAACCTCCTTTAGCATTATTTCAACCTGCTTTTGGGTGAGATAGTCAATTTGATTGCTGTCATAGTAGGTGATTTTGTATTTGTCATAGCCGACTGGGGCTTGTGAGCGGACGTGGTGTCCGTTGGCGATGTTGATGGTTTTGGTCATGATTTGTATTCCTTGTGATTGTGGTTTGTTGGGTCTCGTACTCCGACCCAACTTACCTTTTGCTAAGTCATCTTACTGTTGCTTAGTCATCGTTTAGCTGATTATCTACTTCTTTTTGGTTTTCTTCTTCACAATCATAGGGACATTCTGATAATGTGACGACATACTTGTTATCAGCAACTCGTGTAACTAATTGATGGTCAAGTTTTACATCAGGAGCAAATCTTTGCCTTGTTTCTTCGGCTGTTTGTAGTGCTTGTTTACTGTTATTAGCTGTGATAACAAGTGTCATTGTGTTTGGGTCGTTTTGCATAGTAGTTTCCTTAATTTAATATTGGTAGCTGTTTACGGTTTGTTGCCATACACCACCATACAATACATATAGATAATAAAAGCGATTGTCCATATTATTGATATAATAAATAGTATGAGGTGCTGGCGGTTCATATCAGTGTTATTTATTCAGATTTAATGTAAATATAATCACCAAAAGCATTTTTTAATTTAATCGCCTTTTCTTTCACTAATTTTTCTATTAAGTGATTGGCTCGATTAAAACCCACATCTAGGTGTTCCTGTAGAGTTTTATAGTTGATATTTTCGCTTGTTTTAACAAACACAAGGGCTTGTGGGTATAGTTCATCTTCTGGTAAAGGAAAATCTTCATCCAACATAATAGGTTGTCGGCATGTACCACAAGCAAAGACAATATTTGACTTTTCTACTACCTCATTTGTATTTGGGTTGTAGCTTGTGCTATATACGTATTTAAACGGTTGAGGGTTGCTGTGTCCGTTGTCACAACAATATTCTGCTCCATCTATCAGCATATCTGTGTAATCTGCTGGATTACTAAAACGTCTATCTTCATTGGTTAATGTTCGGACATCACTAATATCAATGTCCATATCAATGGGTTTGATGTATTTCATCGTGTTTCTCCACTTCAGGTTGGTTGATGGTATCTTGTCGATACCTTGTTGAAATTGGTTTAAGTTGGAATTGGTTTATGCTACTTCGGCATCTCAAATATCCAACATTTAATGGTTTTGTTAAATACGCCACTCACCACGGCTTTGTTAGCCTCTACAAATTTGTATTTACGACTGCCTTTAAGTAGGCGTTTCATTTCGGTAATATCGGGTAGTTTTTGCCCTTCAGCTTGGGCAAGTTTGTAGATACGATTAAGGTTAATGGCGATACGGCCATTGCTTTTGTTTTTAAAATGGTTGCATTCATAGTTACCCAATCTGTCGTCCATGGCATTAAGATATTCGACAACTTCCCAAAACTGCTCAACGCTTGGGTGGTCTTTTGCTAGTCTAGCCACTCGCTCTTCAGCCATTTTATGTAGTTGAGATTTTGCGGTTTCCGCTTGAGCAGGTGTCATCACGTCATTTAAAACGTGGATTTGCAGACAGTCAATCAGTGCTTCTATCTGGGCATGATTTAGGGCGATACGAGTGTGGGTAAGCCCTCGGTTATGATAGGCTTGCTCGTATTGCTTTACTTTTTGCTGATAAGTTTGCAAGATGACTTGTTCTTTTTTTAGAGCGTGTACCATAAAACGACTGGTTAATTCAATCGGTAGGCGGTCGAGCTTATCTACAAGCTCCTTGGTTTGTAAGGTCTGCCCTTCACGAGTTAAACGGATATGCAAAAGACGAGTGAGCATGGCTTCAGATGCTTGGATGGGTTCGTTTTGGCTAATCATGATACTGGCTCTAAATGGTGGCGTGTAAGTATCATTACCGTTGTTTTTCACCCCCATTGAGCGGATACCACGACCATTGAATGAGTCTTTTAAACTGTCCCACTCAAAAGAGGCGTAGGACTTTTTGCCGTCTTCGTCGTTGCGGTCGCCCTCAATCAAAGCGACTGGTAAGTTGGCGACTTGAGCAAAGTTACGATAAACACCGACCTTGGTAGATTTACTTGGGTCGAAACCCTCATAATCTTCACGTCCGCTGAGTCGCCATAGAAATTCAAGCAAGCGTGATTTACCTGCCCCTGCTTGTCCCACCAATTCAAAAAATGGGTAACTACGGTCAATGCCACGGATTTGCTCGGCAAAGTATGAGCCTAGCCACCATGCCATAATTATCGTGCCATAGTCACCACGCACGGTGTGAAAATCACGCCACCAACTAAAGTCGGCTTGGTCTTTAGTGTTGAGCTGTAGCATTGGGTCATTGGCTAAGGACTTAACTTCGATACGTCCGATTTTGTAGTAATCTTGCTCGTTGATTTTGATGATTTTACCTTTAGCGATGGCGGTATCATTAAAAATATAGGCTTGATAGTCTTTGCTATAGCCGATAAAGTCGGTGGTTTTGACCTCTTTAAGTCCTGCAGTCTGTTGTTTCATGATGGTGTCTAACTGACCTGCTGAACCCGTCCAAAACACCCCCGAAAACACAGAGAGTAGTCTTGGTTTAAATTTACCAGGGGAAGATAGTTGATCACCTGTAATGGTGATAGGTTTTTCACCGTATGGGGTTTTGATTTGCATGTAATACCAACTTTCGTCGGTGATTTCGTTGCGTTGAAAGTAGCAAGCTTCTAGTTGAGCGTTGCATATCTCGGTGACTTTGGATGTTTGTTTGATAAAGTCGGGTAGGTTGTCTTCAATGTCTTTATCTTCTTTGTATTTTTCTCCCTGCAACTCTCTTAATGTATTGCCGACTTCGTTTTTATCGACTCCAATTAGCCTTGATAACTCTTTGGTGTCTATTTCAAACCAATAGGTATGCAGGTTATGGTTGAAGTGAAAGCTAGTCCGCTTGGTGTGCATATAGATAATGACAGCACAGTCAATAGCAGATTTTGCCATTAATAAGTCGCCATAATAACTATACCTGTCTAGGTCTTCTTTTTCTAACCTATCCATCTCGTGCAGGTCGTTCCAATCGACCTTGCGGTTTTTATCATAGGGTGGCTGAACGGCTCTGCAGGTAAAACCCATCTGCTCCGCTAATTTGATGTGCTTTTTGGTGTAGCGTTTGCCTGCTATGTCATTGTCATAGGCAAATACTAGCGTTGGCAGGTGGTGCTTTTGTTGGTCGTAGTAGCGTTTTAACTCATGCAAGCTATGCTCTGGAAAGTTGCTACAACTAATGGGGCTAGCGGTGTCTAACCCATGCTCTGCTAAAGCACAAGCATCAAATATGCCCTCAACTAACCATAATTCTTTGGTTAGTTTGGCATTGGCTGGGTGTGTCCACATATAGCCACCGACTTTGTAGCCTAGTTTGATATTGGCTTTTGCTTTAAAGCGGTCGGCTTGGTCAATGATGCGTTCCCACCATCCCTCTTGTCCATTAGAGCTGGGGAGTGGGAAGCGGACAGTAGCAGATGATAGGTTTTGCTGTCTATCGTAGTAGGTCTCTTGACTGTAATAACCTTTAAGCCTAAGAATGCTTAACCCTCTACCCTCAGTTAGGTAGGCATCGGCAGTGGCGGTTGGATTGATTGGTGTTGGTTGGTATGACTTTGACCAGTCTTTAAATAGGTCATCAAATAAATCTTTGACGTGGACTTCTAGTCCGCATTTATTTAAGCGGTTACATTTAACGATACGAGGATTCTCAGCGTGTGTCCATAGCGATTTTTTACCACAGTTGGGGCAGATGCCCTTTTGTAGCCATTCTCCGCTTGTTTTCATTTGATACTCCGATTTCAGACGGCTTATCACTTTTTCGTTAATATTTGACATGGTTGGTTCTCTATCGTGGGATTAAAATTAAAAATTTGATATTGGCGGTTAAAATGGTATGTCATCATGGTCTGGATTAAACTTATATTCGCCATTCTCTTGAATAAGCAATCCATGTTTGACGAGTCCATCTCTAACTTGTAAGTATTGGTTATAGAGTTCTTCTCCATCCTCTTCTATTGTTAGTATTGCTTCACGATTTTCTATAACTGCCCATACCTCACATTCTTTGAAAGCTATTTCTTCCTCTTGGTGTTTTTTGTTCTTCATCAATTCTTTTTTAACTTTGGGTTTCAATAGCATATTAATCTTTTCAAGTTCATTTTTAGCTTTGCATTGCACTTCTGGGTCTTGTGCTGAATTTTCGATATGCTCCAATTCGATTAAGATTTTAACGGCTTCATTGATAGCGTGGTTATAGGGGTAATAGGCATTAGCTGTATAAAATGAGTAATGTTCTAAGTGCTGATTAATAAGCTCAAAAAAACTTCTGCGTTTCTCTTCTATGCCTATGATGATTAATTCAATCATTACAGGACTTAGTTCTTGTTGGTTGTTCATCGTGGGTTTCCTTATTTTATGGTTGCTAAGCTACTAACACCTGCACTTCGGTGGGTAAGCTATTGATAAATTCGCTGATTTTATCGTTAAAACTAAAACCGCCATTTAAGTTAAGAATTTCCCAGGTGTCACCAATATTTTTTAAGTCTTTTAAATGATTACTTATCATTTCTTTGATAGCATCATTATTTGGATTTTTTTTAAGCGTGCTTTCCCATTCTTCTATTTCATCTGTTTTGGCTAGGTACGCTATCATTAAAATATCTAACAAGTTCTCCGTTAGTGGATTATTTGAATCGGCTAATAGCTTATTAACATCTTGTTGGTTGTTCATCGTGGTATTCCTTGTGGTTGCCTAATGCTCTATTTTCAGTATTTAACAGTAGGCTGGGTTGTAGCTGTTTGTCTATTTCTACATTGACAGTTACCGAGGCTAAACATTCGGGATTTTGGCAAGTCGCTACAAGGGTTTTGAATATCGGACTGATTGTCTTGTGTGCTGATGTTCTCATGCGTGTACCACAATGAGGGCATTTGATGTAGGGGCTTGCCATAGGGTCTCCTGTTTACTGCTTTAAGTGTCGGCAAACATATCTGCTTGTTCTGGGCGGTTACGATTCAGCCCTAGGCAAGCATCTATCTGTTTGCTAACCACATATTTTTGTTGGGTGTCGTTAAGTTTGCTGTAGATATCGGTAAGCATTTTAAGGTGCTTGGTGCTTTCAAAGGCTTGTTGCTTGATAGCGATGCCGTGGGTTTCGTAGTCGTGAATGACTTTGCCCCACTCTTTTTGCAATTCCAAAAGTCTCTTTGCTTCTTCAACCTTTCCTTTGGCTTTCATGTTTTTAACACTAATACTTAAAAGATAGCTGTATGATTTCTCTAGCTCAAAACAAATTAACTCACTTATTTGGATGTTTTTTGCTGTTTCTAATTGCGTATCTGTCGTACCCGTACGACGGTTAGGCATGTATAGAGCTACTTTTAGACGTGTTGTGCCATATAAAATGACACTTTCTTCGTCAAAAATGTGCTTGAGTGCACTTCTCCAAGAGATGCCTGCATAGTCAATCAACTCTCGTGCTGGTACATAAAACTTATTATTCAGCTCAAATACTGGTACAGTAAGCTCACGCAAGTCGACCATTTCTTTAAATTTTGCTATTTGATTTTCATTACTCATGGTTTGGTTTCCTTATTTTCAGGTTAAGGGTTATACAATTGTACCAATGCTATCGATAAGGGCGGTTAGGTCGCCTTCGTTGTCCATACACTCTTCGACGGCTTGGCGTGGTACTTTGACTTCATACTTAACGCCTGTTGTTAGCTCACGTTGAAAGGTGCAAAAGGCACTTGGTGCTTTTATTGTGTGTGTTCTACCATCTTTATGAACTCTCTTACTGCTTCCCATATATTTTTGCTCTGGTTTGGCAACTTGTTTAGTCATTTGGCAGTTAAACTGTACTGATGGGTTGCTGTGGTTGGTTTGATTGGTGTTACTCATGGTTTGGTGTCCTTATTTTCAGGTTAAGGGTTTAGGTTAAGAGTTAGGTTAATATCAGTACAGTTGATGTGATTAATCATAAATGGATTATTACAGTCACTGGCTGACGCTGTTGTTACGGTATTGTTTACCGTATTCGTTACGGTTTCACTGTTGTTGTCCGTTTGGCTATACTCTATTTGCTCTTGCGTTTGGGCTTGAGTAGCACTAAGGATGCGGTCTGACATAGCCATAAGGAAGTGTCGTACTGCGGTTGCCTTTTGGCTAATACCGACCTTTTGCATGGCTTGCCCTAGTTTTTCATGCTCTGGAGTGTTGAGGTAGCTGTAGATACGCTCCTCACGCACTTCGTCCCAATTTTTATATGCCATGAGCCACCTCCACATCTGTATCGTCTGTCGGAGTATTGCCTGCCGTATAGGCATTAAAGCGAGCCATATATTGGCTGTCGTTTTGTTGATATTGAGCAATTATCTCAGCAATAAGGTCTTGCTGACTGATGCCCACTTCTACACTTTTGAATTTGATGTACTTGTGCATAGCTTCAGGTATGCGTACGGCAATTTGCTTTTTAGACATCGTGGTTGTCCTTTCAGTTGGTAAATAAATAAATAAGATGTTAGAATGTTAGCCTGCTAGCTTTTTAATAATCTAACAATGCCAATTGTACATATTCCAATTGGCATTATCAAGGTTTTTTTATGTTTGATATGAAAAAAATTGGCGACCGTCTGCTAGAAGAGAGGCTACGCCTAGGTTTCACACAATCTGATGTATTAAAAAAAGTTGGTCTCACGCAATCAACTATGAGTAGATATGAACAAGGTAAGCGTGTACCCACGTTAGAAGCTTGTGTTAATTTTTATAATATTGGCTATGATGTGCTATATCTAATCACTGGTAACCGTGAGCAAACCGACATTTCTACTAATGATTTAACGCCTGATGAACAAAAGTGGCTGTCTCTATATCGTCAGTCACGAGATACAGGGACACTATTGAAGTTGATTTCAGCATTTGAAAGTATCGAATAAAAAGGACTTGTTAAGATGGTTAGGGCTTTTTTAACAATCGAAGATATGGAGTAAGACTATGGGCAATAGGCTTTTAGGTAGAAAAGAAACGAGTTGTGTTAATGAATTGACCGATGAACTTTATGCTTTTGCTTATAACGTTGAAACTGCTTTGCAAGATGCAGGTGCGACAACTGAAGATTATACTGTGCTTGATTTATTTAAATTAGCACAACCTTTTGCTGTTGAGCGATTTAAGGAAAGTAAGTCGATGAAATATGATAGACCTTTTGACAAGGTGCTTGAAGACCCTTATTTTACGGAATAAAAAACTCTTTGGATTTAACCCCTAAGATATTTCCAACCGAAAAAAAGGGTAAAAAAGTCAATACAAGATGTTGTACTGGCTTTTTTTGTGGTTTCTTGTGGGGACATTCTAGGTTATTTTGCTAAAATGTCATAGGGATCTAGATAGCCTTCTACTTGCCTTTGTTCTGCTATTAGCTCGTCCATGCTGACATATGCTTGCTCGGTGACTTTGGCAATATCGGTAAAGACTTGCTCAAGTTTCGTTACGTCAATCGCTTGTTGTCCTTCACTACATAGGTCTGCCAATATTTGGCTATAGCTGTGGATACGGTAGAGCTGTTCAGCGTGTTGTCTTGCTTTGTTTGTGCTCATTGTTATTCGTCCTTTGTTGATTAATATTGTGTAAAAAGTCGGTGATACGATGATAGCTACTCCATGCTTGTTCTGTATCTATTAGAGCAAGCATGGTTTGCGTTGTCGCTAGGGTTAGCAGGTATCGGTTGTCTTTGTACACATAGTCAATGTTAGGACGGAAAGGGAGCTTTTTAAAAAAGAAGAGCTCTAACCATAGGTAGCCTTTGCCTGCGAGCTTGGCAAGGTCGGTTAGTGCTATGGCGAGACGGCGTTTGCCATCAATACGGGTGCGAGTGATGGGGAGTTTTTGGGTGGTCATGGCTATTCTCCCTGCGTGTTATTTTTGCTATTGCTTTGAGAAAATAGCCATGCTTTGACGGTTTTCCCTCTATAGACCTTACTACTGACGGCTCGGTTACTTTCGATAAACTTAGGGTCATCGCTGAGTTTTAAGGCTCTTAGCACCTCTGTTCGACTGGGCAGTTTATCACCTATCATCCTGTAAATCTGATTAAGATTAATGGCTAATCGATGTGGGTCACGGCTATGGTTGATTTGGCTCATATCTAGCTCGCTGACGGCTTGCCAAAATCGCTGAAGGGCTTGTCTGTGTTCGTCTGATATGGGGCTAAGGGTGGTTAGATTATTTACTAGCTGTTCGCTACGGTCACTCGGACTGTGGGTGGTGTGATAGAGTTCGCTAATGACTTGCTTTTCGCTAGTATCGGTGAGCTTTGCCATCTCTGGTATGGTAAGGGCTTGTAGGTAGCGTTGCCAATCAGGGATGATGGCTTTGTGTTCGCTGTTAGATTTGGTAATAGGTACAAAGTCGCCTTGGGTCATGCTATCAAAGGCACGAATCACCATTAGGGAGAATTGGGGGCTTATCCACATGGCATAGCGATAAACGAGTTCTTTGCAGACATAAGTCCCTTGTTTTTTGCCTTTACCTACAACTGTTTCTACTGGTTTATTTAAGGTCTGCAAATTTGCAGACCTTAAATTCTCTTGAGTAATTTCAGTAATTAGGGCTTGGGTTTCTTCATTACGCAAGAAGAAAGATGGTT
>PDWI01009147.1_pt1 | contig 11448 bp, 9 predicted proteins | sample 1430891 | NCBI WGS metagenome assembly PDWI01 (sample SAMN01162508, study PRJNA174530) | Oral metagenome, whole genome shotgun sequencing project. | biome: Marine environment; feature: Marine mammal; material: Swab sample of the gingival sulcus; isolation source: swab sample of gingival sulcus... | reverse complement strand
GCTAGAGAGCGCTTTGATAAGGGGAATCCGGAAGGAAAGGCTAAGGCTATAGCCTTTTTATTTCAGTATATTGAGGTTTTGGAATCTGATATACAGCAGGAATCTACCATAGCTAAAATTTCATCAGCTTTTGGAGTTAGCCAGCAGGCAATTTTTGCGGATTATTCAAACCGTAAAAAAAATGAAACAAGACGTATTATTGACGAGATAAATCCTAGTCAAGCAAATATTAAGAAAAATGCTGAATTACGCTTGTTGCTTGCGGTTGCTACGAATTCTGATTTTTTTTCTATTTTACGCTCACAGTTGAAACCTGCGGATTTTGATGATTCTTATGCCAAGGATTTATTCATAATTTTAGAAGAATGTTACAGAGAAGATGCCTATACTTATGAGAGCTTGATGGCAAAATGTTACAATCAGCCATTAAAAGAAATTGTTTCAAAGTCAATTCTTGATGGTGAATTTGCAAATAATAGTGAAAAGCTTGTACAAGATGGCATAAATTTTATAAAAAGAAACATTCTGCAAAAGCGACAGGATAATATAATTGGTAGACTTCGATTATTAAATGGACAAAAGAGTGTCGATACTGAAAAACTTATACTTCAGTTAATTGAAGAAAAAAACAGTATTGATTGCGAACTAAAAAAATTAAAGGGAAAGGTAAATGACTGATCTCGAAAAAGAACCTGCGATTGTTAAGCTTTTAAGCTATGCTAAAAAGAAGAAAGTGGTCGGCTTGGCTGATATTAGCGAAAGGCTTCCGGAAAACTTGATGTCGGAAGAGCTAATGCCTGATGTTTTGGACCTGCTTGAAAATGAAGGTGTTCAGATTAAGGTAGCTGATGATGATGAAATGCCTGATGCTAATTCAAAATCTTCAAAGAATATGTCAGAAACAGAGGCGAAAAATTCTGAAATTGAAAGCAAAGCTGATGAGGCTGGTCTTAATAATAAGGATGAGGACTCAGAGGAAAAAGAAGTTCTTATTGCAAAAAAACTTGTTAGAAATGCAAAGGAAACCGGTGTTGATGACCCAATAAAGCTATACTTGCATGAAATTGGAAAAGAAGGCTTACTGAATGCGGATGAGGAAGTAGTTCTTTCGAAAAGTATGGAAGACGGAGAAGCTATAATAAAGGGTGTAATTACAAATTCCGGTGTTATAATTCCTGAATTCTTTGAAATAGGACAGAAAGCTTTTTCAAAATTGGATCCTGCTGAGTCAAATAAGCCTAAAAAAGAGCTTAGCGATGAAATGGCTGAGAAAAAGAGACTTAAGCAAGTTTATGGCGATAAGCTAAAATATATCTATCCTGATATTAAGCAGTATATTGCACTAAAAAGTCATCTTTATGACAGAGAAACTCTTGACAGCTTTGCTGAAAATAAAGATATTCAAGCCTTGCGTAAAAAAATTCTAAGAAACCTAAAGAAAATTCAGCTTGAATCTGAAGAAATTGAAAAATTTTCTGATTGCTTTATTACAGCGACTAAAAGAATAAGAGAATATCAGTATAAAAAAGAGAGAAAAGAAAAACAGCTTGGTATTAAAAGCTATGTTGACTTACGAAGATTAGGAAAAAGGCTTGCAATTCCAAGAGATAAAGATAAATTAGAAAAAGAACTTGGTATTACTCTAAATGAAGTTAAGGAAATTTATACTCAAATTCAGCTTTTAACTAGAAAAATTAAGCAAATTGAGTATGATTTTGAAGCTTCAGTTGATGAAATCATGGAAATGACTGAAGAAATTCAGTTTGGTCAGGTTATGCTAAAGAGTGCAAAAGACAGACTCATCAATGCTAACTTGCGACTCGTTGTTTCTATAGCTAAGAAATACATAAACAGAGGTTTACAGTTCTTTGACCTTGTACAAGAGGGCAATATTGGCTTAATCAAGGCTGTTGAAAAATTTGAATACCGAAAGGGCTATAAGTTCTCTACCTATGCAACTTGGTGGATTAGACAGGCTATTACTCGCTCTATTTCAGATCAGGCCAGAACTATTCGTGTTCCTGTACATATGATAGAGCAAATAAACAAGGTAAACCGAGAGTCCAGACAACTTATGCAAAAACTTGGGCGTGAACCGACTGATGACGAAGTAGCACGACAGCTTGGTTGGTCAGTTGAAAAGGTTAAGCAGGTTAAGAATGTTGCACGAGAACCTATTTCCTTGGAAACTCCAATTGGCGAAGAAGAAGATACGCTTTTGGGCGACTTGATAGAAGATAAGGGAGTTGAGAACCCGTATAACAAGACGGAACTGACTCTTTTACAGGAACAGCTTTCCGGAGTTCTTGCCAGCTTGCCTGAGAGAGAACAGGAAGTTTTGAAAATGCGTTTTGGTATAGACGGCGGTTATCCGTTAACTCTAGAAGAGGTTGGTTTATACTTTGATGTAACGCGTGAGCGAATTAGACAAATTGAAGCGAAAGGTCTTAGACGACTTCGACATCCAAAGCGAAGTAGAAAGTTAAAAGATCATCTTGATACATAGAGGGGATTATTATGGATAATGATGTTTTTGAAAAATTGAAAGCTTTACAGGATATTCTAGCTAAAAAGAATAAGCTTGAAGCAGAAATACTTGATGCACCTAAGGCTCTTGTTACAAGAGAAGAACTCTTAGAGAGACTAAAATCAGGTTATATTGAAAAGAACAGTGAATATGAAGAGCTTAGAAAAACCATTGCAGGATTAAAAGCTGATTTGTTTGAAGCAGAGCAAAAACGAGAAAAAGCAGAAAAGGCAATGGATAATATTGAAACTCAAAGAGAATATGAAATCTTGCAAAAAGAAATAGATGATTCTACTGTTAAGGCTGAATCACTTCGTAAGGAAATGCAAAGAATTGAAAATAATTTTATGATTCTTGATGCAAATATTAAGCAGGAAGAAGAACTTATAGCTCAAAATGAAAAAGATCTTGAAGAAAATAAGCTTCGACTTGAGGCTGAAATTGCTGAAAAGAATGCTGAACTTGATGCACTTAAAAAGGAAGAAGAGAGACTTTCTCCCGGTTTAAGTGAAGAAACTATGTTCAAATTCAATAGAATTATTAAAAGTAAGCAGGATGTAGGTATAGTTGCTGTTAATGTAGATGTATGTACAGGTTGTCACATGATACTTCCTGCACAGTTTGTTAATGAGGTTAGAGCTGCGAACTCAGAAATTAAGTTCTGTCCTTATTGTAGTAGAATTTTATTCTATGATGATTCAGGTGCACCTACAGAGCAAGATGCTTTCTTTGATGATTCGGATATGGGTGGACTCGCAGACCTTGATGATGTTGAATCAAGTGTTTTGGAGTCAGAAGCTAGTGAGTAAATAATAGAGTTTGATAGGATCGCTGCATATATGCAGAGGAAAGTCCGGACTCCGTCGGATGCGATGCCGGTTAATGACCGGGCACTATAGCTGAAAAGCCTTAGTGACAGAGAGTGCAACAGAAAGTATACCGCCTGCATGCAGGTAAGGGTGAAATGGTAGGGTAAGAGCCTACCGCACAGTTGGCAACATCTGTGGCTTTGTAAACCTCATCGGGAGCAAGCTTAAGTAATAAAGAATATCCGATTCATATTTATGGGTTAAGCGCGATTGAATTTTGGCTGTGAGGCCTTAGTTAAGAAAGATGATCCTACTGTTTTTAACGGAACAGAATCCGGCTTATTCATTCTCTTTTTATTTTATAAAGTTGTGGTAGTGGTTTAAGTGAATTATCGCAGGTATGAAAAAAATAAAGCTTTCTCGAAACGGAAAAGTCCTATAAGAAAAATTATTTTAGGACTCGGTGTTCTTTTGCTTATTTTTGGAGCTGTGTTTTTAGGAATAAAGTATACAAAAAACTATAAGGGCCTTCCCGGTATGAAAACTGTTTATGCAGATTGGAATGAGAAAAATTACATTTCTGTTTACGACAAAACAGAACAAATTTTAAAAAAACGCCCTTATGACGGAGAGGTTTTAGCCCTTCGTGGTTTTGCAGCTTATTACATATTTGTTGAAAAAACTGACTTTTCTACCAGCTATGAATATTTAGATGAAGCAATACTTTGTTTGAGACAAGCTTTATATAGGGTAAAGAAGTCTGAAAAGCCTAAAATATCCTATGTACTTGGTAAGGCTTATTATCAGAAAGGATACTACTATTCTGATTTGGCTGTTAAGTATTTGGACTATACAGCTAATGCAGGTTTAGAATTTGAAGATCTTGCTGAATTTAGAGGAATGTCTGCTTCACTGTTAGGTGAACCTGATAAGGCAATTTCTGCTTTTTCGGAAGCTCTTGCCTACAATCCGTCTGATCTATTGCTTTTTGCTTTGGCAAAAAACTATATGAAGATATGTGATGAACAGAATTCTAAATTATATTTATTTGAAACAATAAATAAAACAAATGATGCTTTGTTAGAATTAAAATGCCGATACTTATTAGGTAGTATACTTCTTGATGAAGGAAAAATAAGTGAGGCTGAAAAAGAATTTAAGCTGATTCTCGATAAAGACAGAACTTCTGCTGATGCCTATTACGGCTTAGGTGTTGTTGCTGAAATTAGAGGGGACTTGATAAAAGCTCGTGCAGAATGGAGAAAGGCCTTAAAACTCGATCCTCTTCACGAAAAAACACGAATAAAATTAGATTTGAAATAGCTTGGAGGCTTGATAATGGGATTTTTTAAAAGATTTTCTGCGGATATAGGAATTGACCTTGGTACTTGTAATACGATTATTTATGTACATGGGAAAGGTATAGTTGTAAATGAACCATCAGTTGTTGCTGTTGAGCGAGGTACAAAAAAAGTTGTTGCTGTTGGCTCTGATGCAAAGCGCATGTTATGGAAGACTCCGGGAAATATTATGGCTATTCGTCCATTGAAAGACGGTGTTATTGCTGATATGGAAACTACCGAGAAAATGATTCGCTATTTCATTTCAAAAATTTTACCGCGACACAGACTTATCAAGCCTAGGATGGTTATTGGTATCCCAAGCTGTATTACAGATGTAGAAAGTAGGGCTGTTCACGAAAGTGCAATTCGTGCCGGTGCAGGTGATGTAAAGGTTCTTGAAGAATCTTTGGCTGCTGCTATTGGTGCAAAAATACCTATTCATGAGCCTGCCGGTAATATGGTCTGTGATATTGGTGGTGGTACTACTGAAGTTTCTGTTATCTCTCTTGGTGGTATGGTTGTAACAAATGCCATCCGTATTGGTGGCGATGAATTTGATAAGGCTATTATCAAGCATGTTCGTTCTGTTGACAATCTTATTATTGGTGGTCAAACAGCTGAACGTGTAAAAATTAGCATAGGAAATGCCTCTCCTGAAAAAACTATCGAAAAGGTTGAAATTAAAGGAACTGATGCTATTACAGGCTTACCTAGACGACTGGAAATTGATTCTGTTGAAGTTAGAGAAGCTTTGAAAGAACCTGTAACACAAATTGTAGAAGAAATTAAGCGAACTCTCGGACAAACTCCTCCTGAGTTGAACTCTGATATTGGTGAGCGTGGTATAGTTATGACCGGTGGTGGTTCTTTACTAAAGGGTTTGCCTAAGCTAATTTCTAAAGAGACTAGAGTTCCTGTAATTTTAGCAGAAAATCCTATGGACTGTGTTGCTATCGGTGCCGGTCTTTACTACGATGTATTTAGAGATATGAGCGTTGATAGAAGTTTATACGACAGCTTAAATTCCTAAGCCTAGTTTTCTAGTTGAGACTTATTAAAAATGAAAAAGAAACGCTCATTTAAATTTAACATTGAAGCATTTATTCTAATTTCTCTGCTTGTGATTTCTTCTGTATTTATGTTTTTTTCGGGCGGATCTTTTATTCTTAACTTTCAAGAAATTGGATTTTCGGTAAGTTCAGGAACAGAAAAGGCTGTTTATTCGGTTTCGTCTTTTGTAGGCGAAAGTGTTTCTGCTGTACGTGAGCTTTGGGATTTGAAAAAGAAATACAATGAACTTAGCAAACAGCTGGAAAAATATGAGCTTTTAGAGCGAAGTAATGCAGATATAAAAAGGCAAAACAAAGAACTTAAAGAACTTTTAAAATTCTCAGATACAATTCAGATAAGAAATATTCCTGCTGAAATTATAGGCGATGATCCTAACGAGTTATATTCGGGAATGATTATTAACAGAGGTGCAAAAGACGGTATAAAAAAAGATATGCCGGTAATTGCATTTCAATCAGGAAATATGGCTCTTGTGGGTAAAATTGTTAAGGTTGGTAAGACCACAGCGATGATTATTCCTGTTTTTGATTATAAGGCTTATGTTGCAGCTAAAATGGATTTACGAAAGCATAGAGGTATAATCAATGGTCAGGGCGAAGAGTTTCCTTTGGTTATGAAATTAGTGAAAAAACGTGGTAAGGAAGATATAAAACTGGGGGATAAGGTTGTAACCTCAGGATTCGATGATGAATCTATATATCCTAAAAACATACCCATTGGTTTTGTCTCTAAGATAAAGGTTCATACTTATCAAAATTCTCTTGAATTGTTCATAGAGCCGATTGTTGATTTTTCTTGTTTGGAATATGTTTTTGTTCTTGATACAAAAAAACGTGAGAAGGAGTTTTAGTTTATGAAAAAAGTTGTTTTTTTAACGAGCTTAACTATTTTTTTCCTAGTTTTACTTAAGACTGCCGTATTTTCTCATCTTCCTTTTTTTGATATTCATATTAATTTGATTTTATTCATTATTGTTTATGTTTCAATTATTAATGGTTCTATTACAGGCATGCTTTGTGCTTTTATTGCAGGACTTCTACTAGATTTTTTGTCTATCTCTCCAATTGGTTTGCATTCATTTATATTTACGCTTTCTGCTTATATTATTGGGAAATTTAAAGGTGTATACAATATGAATAAATTTTTATTTCCTGCATTTTTAGGTTTTTCAAGTTTTTTATTCAACGTTTTATTGGTTTTTGTTTTGCACTTAATTTTTGGAGAAAATATTCACATATATGATATATTTGATCTTAAATTTTTAATTCAGCTTGTTTTGAATACTCTTTTTTGTCCTCTTGTATTTTTATTTTTACAGCTTTTTCCCAATGCTTTTATAGTTAAGGAGACTGTAATAGCATGAGAAAAGATTTTGAGAAAGGTGTTGAAGCTCGATCAAGGCTTTTGTTACTTTTCATTCTTGCAATTTTAGTAATTTATACATATAAACTTTTTTCTATGCAAATAATTCATGGCGATACCTTTAAAAGGCAGTCAGAAAATATTTCTCAGCGAAGAACTATTATTCCTGCTCAACGAGGAGAAATTTTTGATAGAAACGCAAATATCCCTATGGTTATAAACATAGACTCCTATGCCGTAGACATAGTTCCCGGTGAGGTTCCAAAAGCTATGTTTTCTACTGTTATAACTAAATTAAGTTCAATCTTAAAAATACCGGTTTCTCAAATAGAAAAAAAATTGGATGCGACAGGGCGAAGAACTTTTAAACCGACTCAGATAAAATCAAATGTAGATGATACAATGATAGTTCAGATTGCTGAAAATATTGACAGTTTACCCGGAGTTTCTTGGCATTCGAAACCCGTAAGAAATTATGTTGAAACGCGTTCTTTTTCTCACATTATGGGCTATGTTGGAGATATAACTTCTGAAGAATTAGTTAGATTTTATAATGAGGGTTATACTTCGGATGATATTATCGGTAAAGCCGGAATTGAAAAACAATATGATGAATTGCTACGTGGTTCTGACGGTGTAGAGTATAGAACTGTTGATGCTAAGGGAAAGTACATAGAAGATACAACAGTTATTGAACCGCCAAAAATGGGAAATAACCTAGTCTTGACAATTGATAGAAGTGTTCAAATTTTGGCTGAAGAAGCTCTTGGCAAGAGAATTGGTGCAGCAGTTGTTTTGAAACCTACCAGTGGTGAAGTTCTGGCTATGGTTTCTTATCCCTATTTTGACCAAAATATTTTTGTAAAAGAAAACGCAAATAACTTGTATAACAAGTTGGCAAATGATCCTGATACCCCATTATTGAACAGGGCTATAGATGCTTCATATCCTCCTGCGTCTACTTTTAAAGTTATAATGAATACAGCGATTTTAAATGAAAAAGCCTTTTCTCCGGAACGCGAAGTTGACTGCGAAGGGGAAATCGAATATGGTGACCGAGTTTTTCGTTGTCATATTAGAAAGCCGGGCCATGGTAAGTTAGCTTTAAATCAGGCTTTGGCAAAGTCTTGCGATATTTATTATTGGACTGTTTGTCGTGATTATTTGGGCGTAGAAAAAATTATAGATTATGCTAGTCGTTTTGGTTATGGAGAATCTGTTCAGATTGACTTGCCAAGTCAGGCGAAAGGATTTATTCCAAGTCCGGAATGGAAAGAAAGACGGTTCCATCAAAAGTGGTTAAAGGGTGATACCATGAATATGTCAATTGGTCAGGGCTGGACCTTAGCATCTCCAATGCAGGTTGCAAATGTAGCTGCTATGGTTATAAATAATGGTATAATATATAAACCACATCTTTTAAAAGAAATACGTGATCCTGCTAGCGGAGAAGTTATTAAAGAAGTTGAAAGAAAAATTTTAAAGCAGGAAAATATTCCACCGGAAGTCTTTCGTAAGGTTAGAGTTGGTATGAATCTTGTAACCATCGATGGTGAGGCTAGGTATCCAATGAAGAATCCTTATTACCGTTTAGCGGGAAAGACCGGCACTGCGGAAGTTGGAAAAGAAGATCATTGGCATTCTTGGATGCTTGCTTATGGACCTGCTGATGCCCCGCCTAGTGAACAAGTAGTTGTTTGTGTAATAGTTGAAGCAAAGAATGAATGGGAGTGGTGGGCTCCGTATGCAACTAATATTATTCTGCAAGGGACTTTAGCAAATCAAAGTTTTGATGAGGCTGTTAGAGCTTTGAAATTTGAATCTCTACCTGCACTTAATAGGGAGGCCGAATGAGAATTCGAAAATTCACAAATTTTGATTATTTACTTTTTTTAGCCGTTACATTACTTTCTACCATAGGCATATTTTTTATTTATTCTGCGGGTATTAATTCAAAGGGTCTTTTGGTTTCAAATGAATATAAGAAGCAAATAATTTGGGTTTCTACCGGAATAGTGTTGATGCTTGGAATCTGTCTATATGATTATAGACGAATAAAAGACAGAACTTTCTTGATTTATATAGCTGCGATTTTTGTCTTAGTTTTTACTTTATTCTTTGGTATATCACGAAACAATGCCAGAAGTTGGTTGGGAATAGGCGCATTTAAAATACAACCTTCCGAGTTTATAAAGATAGTTTTTATTTTATATTTTGCATTTTATTTGGAAAAATCAGAGAAACAGCCTCCATTAAAGCGTTTTATAAAAGCTATAGCTATTATGGTCATTCCTGTCTTGTTAATTTTAGCACAACCTGATTTGGGTACAGCTAGTGTTTACATTCCGATATTTCTTATAATGTGTTTTATAGCAGGTATTCCTCTGAAATATATAGCCTATGTTTTCTTCATAGGTATCTTAACAATTATATTTACACTTATTCCTTTATGGGAAGAATTAATTCTTAAACAGGTTTTGTTTATTGGCCAGATTTTGAAAAAGCCTCAAATGTCGTTTATCATTGTTGTTGCTTTGGCTATTTGTACCGGAGTTGCTATAATTGGTTATAATTTTTTACGAAGACGATATTATTATTGGATTGCCTATATATTTTCAATTATCACAGTTTCTTTTGGTGGTTCAATATTGGGTGTAAAGGCTTTGAAAGAGTATCAAATGATGCGTTTGATCATTTTTTTGAATCCTTATGTAGATGCCAGAAAACATGGCTGGAATATTATTCAATCGATTACGGCTATTGGTTCAGGAGGTTTAAAAGGTCGTGGCTATTTAATGGGTACTCAGAGCCATTATCAGTACTTACCTGAGCAGAGTACGGACTTTATTTTTAGTATTTTGTCGGAAGAATGGGGCTTTTTAGGCGGAATTCTCGTCTTTTTCTTGTATGCTATTATCTTTTTCAGACTTTATTTGTGTATAAAAAGAAGCAGTGATCTTTTTGGAAAATTGATTGCCAGTGGGATCTTAGCTATGATATTCTTTCACTTTATGGTAAATGTAGGTATGGTTATGGGAATTATGCCTATAACAGGAATCCCTCTTTTATTCTTATCATATGGTGGTTCTTCTCTTTGGTCTGCTATGTTTGCGATTGGCTTGATAATTGGAATAAATCTAAGGCAATTATAAGATTTCTTAATGAGTTGCTGATATGAAAGCTGTTAGACCATACTTGATTACTCTTTTAAGCTTTATTTTTTTATTATTAATAGCTTTTCTAGTACTTGATTATTTTGATTTATTTATGCCGGATAGATTTGATCTTCCTAATAAATATGTGCGTAAAAATTCTCCGCTAGTAGTTGCCGGAGCTAATTCAGTCTTAAAAGTTTTAGAAGATATTGCTTATAAAAATGTTATAGCTAAAAGTTCAGATTCAAATTCTGAGGATGACTATTACAAAAATCTGGCTGAAATTGGAAGTTCTACTAATCCTAAGATAACTTTGATAAAAAAAATTGAGCCTGATATCTATTTAAGTGATTTAAATTTAAAAAATAAGATTGATTTCCTTTTTGAAAAAAATAATTCCGCTTATTCTTTAAATCATATCGAACGGCAGTATTTTGATTTTTCTACATATGAAAATTGCTTATCTTCTATTGCTGAAATAGGGGCTCTGACTAATAACGAAAAAGCTGCAATGCAAGTTATTCAAACTATTGAAGCAAAGATTTTAGAGCTTAGACGCAAAAATTATGGCAGGCCTAGCCCAAGCGTTTTAGTTTTATTGCATACGAAAGTAGGAACTTTTGTCGGAACAAAAAATTCTTTTGTGGGTTCCATATTGAATGCTTTAAATATAAAAACTATACCAGACAGTGTCAGATATAGTGATAAGCCGTATGAGCTTATTAATCTTAAAAGTCGTTTTACTGAGAAGGCTGATTTGCTTATAGTTCTTTTTGATGATGACTTTTATGACTCTTTTACGGGAGATTACAAAAGCTATAATGCTTGGAAAAATAATGCGGCTTTGCTTATAAGGGAACTTAACTTGTTGCAAAAAAAAAGAAAGTGTCCGGTATATAGTTTTGAACGATCTAAAATAGAAGGTTGTATTTCTTTAAAACTTTCTACAGTAGCTGAAAAATTGGCTGATATTGTTTATATAGAAAAATAATTAAATTTAGAGCTTATTTTTCTTTACTTTTTCTTTATTATTCAGTATACTTAAATTAGTATATGAGAAGAAATTTTCATGAATTTATGTGAAGGAGGTATGATAAAATAGTAGTCATAAAGCACGGTAATAAGTATAATACTTAGGAAGAGATTCCTAAGCGGAAAGCAGGCTAAAGTTCGACATATTT
>PDWI01009146.1_pt1 | contig 11448 bp, 7 predicted proteins | sample 1430891 | NCBI WGS metagenome assembly PDWI01 (sample SAMN01162508, study PRJNA174530) | Oral metagenome, whole genome shotgun sequencing project. | biome: Marine environment; feature: Marine mammal; material: Swab sample of the gingival sulcus; isolation source: swab sample of gingival sulcus... | reverse complement strand
ATTATGAAGAATAAAATGAAAATTTATATTAATAAAAAGAAAAAAAAACATCAAAAAATGAAAAGTTTAGAGTTAATGATAAATTCTACAACGGTCTTTTATTACGGGAAGATAAAATGAATATTTTAAATTTAAAAAATGTTAAAAAGAGTTATGAGAAATTTAATTTAGATATTGATTTGGCTGTAAATAAAAATGAAACTGTAGGTTTTGTCGGGCAAAACGGTGCAGGCAAGACAACAACCATGAATATTATATTAAATATTATTAAAAGAGATGCCGGAACTGTCTCTATATTTGGTCTTGATAATGTTAAAAATGAAGCGGAAGTTAAGGAGAGAATGGGAATTGTCTTAGAAGACCATGTCCTTTATAAAGATATAAAAATTGATTATATCCTTAAATTTTGTTCTTCATTTTATCCTAAATGGAGTTGGGAAAGGGCAAAAAGCTTGAGAGAGAAGTTTGATTTAACTCAAAATAAGAAGTTTCAAGAGTTGTCAAAGGGTATGAAAGTAAAATTATTTTTGATTATAGCTTTATCTATAGGTGCGGAGTTTTGGCTTTTTGATGAACCTACTTCGGGATTAGACCCAAAGGTAAGGCATGATATTTTAGATGAGATAAAGAAGATAAAGGAGAGTGATAAGCCTTCAATACTTTTTTCTTCTCATAATATGCTTGACATTGAGGAGTTGTCCGACAGAATAGTTATGATAGATAAAGGGAAAATTGTTTTTGATGAAACTAAAGCCAATCTTTTAAATGAATGGAAATTATTGACTTTGCAATCTGATAAAGAGATAGAATTTGACAATTATTTTGATGTTTTTAATGTGTTAAAAAAAGATAATTTTCAATATGAAGTTCTGGTCAAAAAATTAGATGAAGAATCGCTAAAAAAAATGCAAGATAACTTATCTCTTAATATTGATGTCATTCAATTAAGCCTTGAACAAATCTTTCTTAAATGCTTGGAATTTAACAAACACTAATTTTTAATTTTTTTCCATTACCAATTTTAATTGGAATACTAAAATTTTAAAACATCTTTAAGAACATTAAGTAGAATACAAAACCTTTTATTCCGTGCCTTACTACGGGAACACCTACTTCAAAACGAACAAGAGTATTATCCCAAATAGGCAATGCTGTTGTGCCTGTTATTCCCACTCCTGAAAAGTATTTGTTTTTATGGCTCTCAAAATCATTGCTAATGATTGCGGAATCATATTTAAGTTCCACGCCAAATGTTTCTCCCAGTTTATATCCGTAAGCCAAATTAAGTAAAATTGCCTTTTTGGCTCTGACCGAACTTGCACTATAGCCTTGCATTCTTATTTCATTAAAAAATCCAAATTTATAAGCACTGTAGCGGTCAAGATTTTTGCCGTCAAGGTAAGTGGCTTTTAATTTGAATTTTTTAAAATTGGGTAAGTAGAAATCTTTTGACAAGATAAAACGCCATCTAAAAAAACTGTCTTGATTATCTTTATATTCTTCGTTATTGGGCAATCCCCAATAATCCCAATTATTTCTTTTACCCGCATTGAACCATAAAGCCATATCCAGACCTTTAATTGAGGCATCGATTTTTACTATATTTCCGTAAGTCATGGAACTTTGGGGCAAGATAAAGTTATCATCGGTATCTTTATGTTTTGAAAAGGAGTGATATTCTCCGTATATTAAATTGCTTATTTTGACAGAATTTCCAATGGGCAATCCTAAATTAATATAGGCTTTAAAGGGTAAATCTTTAATGGTTTGTTCTTTTTGTATTTCATTATTTTTGTAGAGTAAATTTCTGCCGGGGATAGCAAATCCTGCTATATTAACTCCAAAATCAAATTTACTGTTTAAAAAAGCGGGATCACTGTAATTGGCAAGCAACACAACTCCGCCAAAAAATACATTTAATTGTTTTCCTTTTCCCCATAAATCAAAATTCAGATAATTCACTCCTGCTATAGGAAGAGGAAAATCATAAGATTTGTCGTAAAGAGTTCCTCCTATGAGTGATGTTTGTGATTTTGATGATTTTTCTTCTACAACCCTTTCTCCTTTACTGTTCTTTTTTAAATATCTCATTCCTTTATCTGTATCTCTGACCATTCTGTATTTTGATTTTAGCATTAATTCTTTTTCTTTAAGAAAATTCTCTTTATTGGGTTCTATATTTGTTAAATTTATTTCTTTTTGAACATTAACTACTGTTCCTGATATTGAAAAGCTTTGATATCCTTTTATATGTGTGGTCAGATAAATCTTGTTGTCTTTTTTTATGGGATAAGAAAATTGTATTTCTCTATTGCTTAAAATTTGTCCCTTTAAATTTATTTGGGTAAGATCTCTTTTAATACAGGCAAAATCTTTTTTTCTAATCCATAATTTCCCTTTAAATGTGCTTTTATCTTTGATGATTTTTTTGGGGTAAACATTAATTGTATAACATTCTTCTTTATTAATAAGAGAATCTTTACCTCTTTTATAATTAAATTCTTCCGTTAAGCTTATATCTAAAGGCACGATATTCACTTTTTCGGGCTGTAAAAGAGGAATTTTAGGAGTTTTTTTGCTCTTCCATTTTATTCCGTTTATATAAAATTCTTTTTGCACCCAATCAAAAGGCTCATCCCTTCTCACAAAAACAGGTCCTTTGATTGCTAATTCGAAATCCTCATTAAGATTGCCTACTTTTAATCGGTAATTAACAGCCATTTCAGCTTTGTAAGATTTTAATAATCTCTTTTGACTCGCAGTCCAAACTCTGCTTCTGCTTATTATTTCATCTCCGCTTAATTCAAAATTGCCTTTGACGGCTATTTCAAAAGATTCTTTTTTACTCTTTTTACGGGTAAAAAGTTTAATTAAATAAGAACTTTGTTCTAATTCACAAGAAAAATATTCTAATGATTTATTAATATTGATTTCTTTTTCTTCTCCTGTAATAAGATTTCTTAACACTGCTTTTTTGTAATAATCTTTCCTTATGGGTATTGAGATTTGACCCGGATTAAGATTTTGATAAAGTATAATAGGATTAACTGCCGTTTTATCGTAAAAAACTTGTACTATTTCAGCACCTCCTCCTTCTGTTTCCAGTTCAATTGTATCTCTTTTGTCCATAAAGTTTTTCCTCAATAGGGGGAAAAGCTTATTTAAAATAGCAATCTCGTCCTTGCTTATATCTCCTTTGATAAAATAAATTTCTTTTTTATCGAGATACGGGTTACTGTTCATTATTCCTTTAAACACACCTTTTGAAGTGTCAACTTCTAACCATATAGTGAGAGAAGGAGTTTTTGTTTGTATTGTTTCAATCCCTTTTTTATCGGCTTGGGGGTGTAAAATTGCATCTAAATACAATGAAAGTTGATTTTCTTCTATTATATTTATTATTTCTTCTATATTATTACTTTGTAAAGAAATTTTTATTTCTTGGCTTACTCCTTTAATGGTTGAGTTTATTTTTTTTAGGTTATATACAAAAATTTGTTTGTCTTTAATATGATTATTTAAAATTAAATTAACATATTTTAGATTAGGGAAAAGTTTTAGGCTGTTTGAAAGCTTATCAAGCTCTTCTTCATTCATTAATTTATCGGAAAGTTCAATTTCAATGCTTAACATTCTACAATCTGTTTCTGTTTGGGTTGATGTTAAATCATTATATTTTATTGTGATATTTTTTAGCAGTTTTTTATAGTCATTAATTTCTGTATCACTTTGTATATCCACGACTATATTGGTTTGAGCAATTATAAAATTATATAAAGCTAAGATTAAGCAGATAATGATAAATAATTTTTTATTTTTATACATTTTTCCCTCACAATTAATAATAAAATATAATTATATTATCCTTTAATCAGTATTAAAAGCAAGTAATTGATATTTTTTTTATAATAAAGGCAATTAGAAGGATTTACTATATAAAAATGAAAATTAAGAGAAAATATAAGGAAAAAAAATGGGGTAATGCCAAAATATGTTTGACTTGTTTTTTCTTATCTATTATACTGATTTTTTGATAAATAAAATTTAGGAGGACAAAATGCGTAATGCTTTAATTATGGGAGCAGCGGGACGTGATTTTCACAATTTCAACACTTTTTTTAGAAACAACAAAGAGGTAAGGGTAGTTGCTTTTACGGCGACTCAAATACCGGGTATAGACGATAAAAAGTATCCGGCTGAACTGGCAGGTAATGCTCATGCCGAATATGCTGATGGTATCAAAATTTATCCTGAAGAAAAACTTTTGGATCTTATTAAAGAGTTTAAGGTAGATGATGTATATTTTAGTTATAGTGATTTACCTTATGAATATGTTATGTCAAAGAGTGCATTGGTAAATAGTGCTGGTGCTAATTTTATTTTGCTTGGTACTAAAGAAACAATGATAGAAAGTAGTAAGCCTGTAGTTTCAATTTGTGCAGTTAGAACCGGTTGCGGTAAGAGTCAGACAACCAGAAAAGTTGCTAAAATATTCCAGGATATGGGCTTGAAAGTTGTGGCTATAAGACATCCGATGCCTTATGGTAATCTTGTGGAACAGAAAGTACAGCGTTTTGCATCAATTGAAGATTTGAAAAAACATAATTGCACAATTGAGGAAATGGAAGAGTATGAACCACATATTGTAACTGGCACAATTATTTATGCTGGTGTTGATTATGAGGCAATCTTAAGAGAAGCTGAAAAAGAAGCTGATATCATCTTATGGGATGGCGGTAATAATGATTTTCCATTCTATAAATCAGACTTGGAAATAGTTGTAGTCGATCCGTTTAGACCTAATCATGAGCTTACTTACTATCCTGGTGAAGTAAACTTTAGAAGAGCAGATGTTATTGTTATAAATAAGATTGATACAGCAGACCTTAAGAATATTTCTGTTATAAGAGAAAATATTCTCAAAAATAATCCTAACGCAATTGTTGTGGACGGAGCTTCACCTTTAAGAGTTGATAAACCAGAATTAATTAAAGATAAAAAAGTCTTGGTTGTTGAAGATGGTCCTACATTAACTCATGGCGAAATGAAAGTTGGTGCTGGTGTTATGGCAGCATATAAATTTGGTGCTAAAGAATTGGTTAATCCCAAAGAATATGCTTGTGGAGAAATCGCAGAAACTTATAAGAAATATCCTCATATCGGCGAAAGTATTTTGCCTGCAATGGGTTATGGTGAGCAGCAGATGAAAGACCTTGAAGAGACAATTAACAAAGTAGATTGCGAAGTTGTTGTTGTAGGTACACCTATAGATTTGGGCAGATTGCTTAAAGTTAATAAACCTATGGCAAGAGTAGGATACTATCTTGAAGAAGTAGGTGAGCCAAAATTAGAAAATATAATTAAGGACAAACTCTCTGATTTAGGGTTGGCTGATAAAGTTAAAAAGTAAAAATTTTATTTTTTTTGAATAAAAATTAATTGAGAAAAAGGCGGGAGTGCATATTCCCGCCTTTTCTGTTATAATGTAGTCTATACTTTTTTAGATTATAAGAATGTTGCAAGGAGATAAAAGTGCAGAACTATTTAAATATTGACGAAAAGGATATGAAGTTTATAAATAATTTTTTGTCGGAGAAAGAAATCCCTGTATCTTTAGATGTCCTTATAAATGAATTGGCATTTTTCAAAATTGATTTGACAAAAAGCGGTAAAGTAAAAATTTATAATCCGAATTGTGAATACAAAGTAGGAGACTACATTTATAAGGAATACAGCGGTTCACTTCCCATAGGTTCAAAAAAATACTTAGAGATGAATAGAGGCTTTGTCCTGAGGGTTGAGGAAGTAAGGAATAGTAAAGATTTAAGCCAGATTAAGCTTTCTTATGAGGGAACGGCAGATTTTTTAAAATATATAAAATATTTAGAAAGACAGAAGATTGAATTATTGTTGCCACATAGAACAACAAGACCTTTTATGAAACCTGAGATTTTACCTGATGAAAAAGATCCAAGAAGAAATCAGGCACCTATGGTCTCAAAGGAACTTAATAAGTTAAAAAAGAAATTAATACCTTTTTTGCAGAGAAGTAAAGAGATTGCATTTAATGATGAGAGAGTGCTGTTAAAGTCAAATGTAAAGAAAATTGAATCTGATGTTTTTCAAAAAATCAAAGATTTCTTAATAGAAGGAGGCACTGCTGGTAGTACTGAATTTTTTGTTGAGAATTTTATTAAAGTAGATCCTTCAAAAGATGATTTTAATCTTTGGTGTTTTTCTTTAAATTTTTGGATTGGTAAAGATTATATTTTGGATTTCCAAAAAGTCAACTCTAAATCTTGGGGAAGATGGCATTTGATTTCTTGTCTTTATAAAGCCAAAAAAGAAGCTTTGGTTAATTTTGATAATTGTTTAGCTAAACAATTTAATAAAATCAATAAAGATGAATTAAAAGATATAAGAGCCTATGAAAAGGAGCTTTATGACGATGAAAGCGGTCGTTATCTTATAAGTCAAAGAGAAATTTCTTCTGGAGCATTAAGGGTAAGAGAGCATGCCTTTAATTTTAAAGGGGTTGCAGAGATTAGTGCTATTGAACAAACAAGTAAAAAGGAATTTGTTCTTTATTATTATGAGGATAGTAGATTTTTCCTTGGTTTTGATGAAATATACAAGAAATATAAAGTTAGTCAAGGGGCTACAATTTATATAGAGCAAAACGGAGATGATAGTGTTGTTTTTTCTTTTAAAACAACCAAGAAAGGTAGTATATCCTATGCTGTGTCTTATGATAGCCAAAGAGATTTATTCCTTGCCACAGAAGAGCAGGAAGCAAGTCCTATTATTATAGACAAGGGATTTGCTTTGGGGAATATAGATTTTGAGCAGATTTCAGAAAAGATAGATGAGTATAGAGCTATTAAGGATGTTTTGGAATTAAGCCATATGATTTTTATGGATTTTGGTGATAAAGCTAAAAATTATGAGCTTAATATCTTGAAATTTTATCATATTATGGACTGCATATATCCTTTTGATTTTGTTAATATAATTAAACTTATAAGAGGACACCAAGAGTTTATTTCTTCCGATAATGTTAAGGGTATTTTTTATCTTGATTCTGATTCTATAGGTGCAATAGAAGAAGAAGAGCAAGACAGAAGGAAGAAATTAGAGATTGAAGCTAAGAAGAAAAGAGCAAATGCCAAGAAAGAGAAAGCTGAAGAACAAAAGAGAAAAGAAGAAGAGATTAAACGCATAAGGGAAGAAAGACGTAAAAAAAGAGAAGAGGAAATGCGTATAAAGGAGCAGAGGAAATCTGCTTCAACATTTAATAGAGGTTTGGGTGCAGAAAAAGGGAGTTCTAAAAATAAAGAGGCCGTAAAATCAGTTAAGAAACAGGTCAAAAGGAATTTTGTCACTATAGTTGATAGTGAAATAGATTTAGAAAAAGAAATTATGGCAGCCACTTATAATTATAATGAAAAAAAGCAAAGAGAAGAGCATTATGAGAAAAAAGAGCCTGAAGATAGAATGGAAAAATCTTCAAAGAGTTCTTCAAAGAGAGTGCAGGAAAAGATAAAAGAAGATGTCGGTATTGATATGCAAGAGATAAAAAGTCAAATTGAACTTGAAGAGCTAAAAGAGAAAGCTTTGGAGAAGAAAGTTGTAGGGAAAAAAGAAAAAACTGCCAAGAAAGTTGCTTACAAAGATGAGAAAGAAGGTTTTGGAGGTATCTTTGCTTCTAAATTAGAGGATGCGGTTAAGAAAAAATAATATGAAAATCCTTAAATCTTCTTGGATGAATGAAGTTGATAGGATTGCAATAGAAGAATTTTCTATCCCCGGTTTAATCCTTATGCAAAATGCTGCTTTTGCCTGTAAGAATATTATTGTTAATAAATATCCTAATAATAAATATAAGAATATTTTAATAGCTACAGGCCCTGGTAATAATGGGGGCGATGGATATGCTTTGGCATTGCTCTTATTAACAACTGGGTATGAAGTGAGTTTAATTACGAATGAAACTTTTGTCTCACGTTTAAAGGGTGAAGCGAAAACCTTTTATGAAATTTGCCTTAAACATAAGAATATAAAATTTATTGATATTTCTAAAGATTTTTCTATAGTTAATGATATTAATTGTGATTTACTTATTGATTCTCTTCTTGGCACAGGTTTGAAAAGATCTGTGAAAGATGGAGCAATGGCAGAAATAATAAAGATTATTAATTCTTTAAATGTAAAAGTTTGTTCTATTGATATCCCTTCAGGATTATGGGAAGGATATTATCCTTTTGACGGTGAAGTGGTAAAAGCAGACGAAACATTTACCTTTCAATGTTTAAAAACATCACTTATGAGTGATGTGGCAGCCGATTTATGTGGGGATATTTCTATCCTGAATATAGGAATACCTTCTGATATTTATAATAAGAAAGAACATTATATAGAATTAATTGGAAAAGAAATTGTTAGTAGTTTAGATTTTAGCAGAGATAATTCTTCTTATAAAAATAATTATGGTCATGTTTTAGTAGTGGCAGGTTCTTCTTATATGGCAGGAGCGGGTATTTTATCTGCGGAAGCTGCGGTTAGAAGTGGTTCAGGATTGGTAACTTTGGCTGTTGACAGTAAAGAGAGAGCAGCAGCGGTTACAGCGAGATATCCTCATATTATGTGTATAGATATTGATGACATTAATGAAAATCCGAAAATATTAGATAGATATAATGTCCTTGTTATGGGGCCAGGATTGGTCAAAGAATTAAATATAAAGAAAATAGTGGAATATCTGATAGAGAGTTATAAGGGAAAAATTGTTTTTGATGCTTTTTTGTTAAGTTTTTTAAAAGAGCATAATGATATCTTGCAAAAATTTAAGAGTTTGAAAGGTAGAGATATTATATTAACTCCTCATTTGGGGGAGTTTTCTCAACTGATAGGTATAGATAAAAAAGAGATAATAAAAAGAAAAATAGAGTTATGCAGAGATTTTTCAACAGAATATAAAGTTTATTTAGTTTTAAAAGGTCACAGAAGTATAGTAAGCACAAAAGACGGAGAGGTTTATATTAACTCAAGCGGCAATGCGGGAATGGCAACTGCAGGTAGCGGAGATGTTTTATCAGGAATTATTGGCGGATTAATAAGTTCAATGCCTGATGAAAAAATCTCTGATATTGTCAAAACTGCAGTGTTTATACATGGCTATTCAGGAGATCTTGCTGCCAAGAAGTTAGGTGTAACTAGTTTAGCTGCAGTTGATATTGTTGAAAACTTAAATAATGCATTCCAAAATATTCATGAAGCAGGAAATAATATCAAAGTCTTTTCTTGAGACATTAAAAATAGGCAATGATTTGGGCTTAAGTCTTAAAGGTCATGAGATAATTCTATTTCAAGGAGATTTAGGTGCAGGAAAAACTGTTTTTAGTAAAGGTGTAGCACAAGCATTAAATATTTCACCCGAAGATGTTGTAAGCCCCACTTATACTTTTATGAATTTATATGAGGGTAAATTTAAATTAGTTCATGTCGATCTTTACAGGCATGGAGATAAGATTTTTGATTTACCGGAATTGGAAGATTATCTTGGTGAAGCTATTATTTTAATAGAATGGGCACAATTCATTCCCAAATCTTATTTTGATGGTTTTGATATTATTGAAATTGTAATCGATAAAATAGACGAAAACAATAGAAAAATATCTATTAAAAAGAATGTAGATAAATAAAAAATATTTTTTGCAACCTTTTTCTTATATTGTTCGTCTTAAAATATAGAAAAAACAAAAGTGGGGGAGTATTTATGAAGAGAATTTGTATTTTTATAGTTCTATTTATTATTCTTTTTGTTAATTTAATTAGTAGTGAATTTAAAAACAAAGATAAAGCAAAAAGTCTGACTGTTGAAAGTAAACTTGTTTGGGCTGTTGACAGTGCCGAAAAAGATATATTGTCGGCAATCTCTTTATTGCAAGCAGACAAGGAAACAGGTAATGTATATGTTTTTGACCAGAAACAGTTTAAATTTTATGCCTTTGATAAAAACGGCAAGTTTTTATTTAGTTTCGGCAGAAAAGGTGAAGGACCGGGAGAGTTTAAGGGTTTTGTTATTAGCTCTTTTCTTGTAGATGATTCTTTTGTGGTTTGCAGTGACGGAAAGATTAGCTATTTTGATAAAAAGACCGGTAAATTAGCTAAGATTTATAACACCTTTAACTTCCCTACAGGTAAAGTTTCTGCCAGATCTTTTATAGATTTTGTAGATAAAGATTGTTTCCTTTATTTGAAAGAGGAAAAGGGAAAAAAGGCAAAAAACGCATTTTTAATTAAGTACAATATTAAAAGTAAGCAAATGAAAGAGCTTGTAAAAAGTAAAATTTCTAAAAAGTTGGTAAGTAAGAGTACAAAGATGACTATTAGTTTGATAAATCCTATCTTTTCCAATGCACTCATCAGTGCTTATAATAAAGGTTATATATATGCAGCTTACAATGATAAATATTTGATTGGCAGATATTTACTAAACGGAGATAAGAAAGGCAGTTTTAGTATAGAAGGTAGAGATAGAAAGACTATAACTCAAAAAGAAAAAGAGGAGATGTATTCCAATTTAAAAGTTAATGGTGTCAGGAATAAAGAACTTATTAAAACTTTTGTAAATCTAACTCCTGACGAATACGTTTATTTCCTCTCTTTTATGTGGGATAAGAATGGGCTTATGTATGTTCAATTGCCTTTTGAAGATAAAAGCGAGAATTCTTCTTTTGATGTCTTTAATGAGAAAGGGAAGTATCTTTATAAATTAAAATTTCAACTCCCCAAACCTTATATTAAGCCACAATATTACACTTTATCCGGCAATTATCTATATGTAAGGGCGTATAATAGCGAAGAGGAAGAGAGCTTTCTCTTAAAGTTAGAAATAAAGCTCCCTCCTGTTAAATAAATTAATCCTAAATTAAGGGGTTTCTTTGATAAGTCCCTTCCTATAAGCCATTAGTAATAAGGTTAATTCTTCTATTTGTTTTTTTAACTCTTTTCCTACATCTGTTGAGGCTATTCTTATTCTTGTTTCACTATGTTCTAAAATCCTTTTAACAGAATGAATGTCTTTTTCCTGCTCTATTGCTTCATTACTGGAGTGAAAATGTTCATGAGAAACCAATTGTAATCCATGAGAATTGTATATTAGGGTGTAACCGGCTATCCCTGTTTGCCCCTGATAAGCTTTGGAAAAACCTCCGTCTATAACCAATAATTTACCATTGGCTTTAATGGGGCTTTCTCCTTTTTTGACTTTTACCGGAACATGACCACAGAAGATGTGAGCTTTGTTAATTTCTAAACCGAAATCCTTTAATATCATATTACAGGTCTCTTCATTATCTCTAAATTTAAAAAATGGATTTTTTGGTTCTTTGTGTGTTTCTTTATCGTCAATAAAATATCTTTCAAAAGTAGTCATTTTTTCTTTTC
>PDWI01032080.1_pt1 | contig 11450 bp, 12 predicted proteins | sample 1430891 | NCBI WGS metagenome assembly PDWI01 (sample SAMN01162508, study PRJNA174530) | Oral metagenome, whole genome shotgun sequencing project. | biome: Marine environment; feature: Marine mammal; material: Swab sample of the gingival sulcus; isolation source: swab sample of gingival sulcus... | reverse complement strand
CAAACTTGGTGTTTTTGCCGTGCGGGTCGATACCTGGCCAGTACCGGAAAAAGATCAGATGTTTTATATCGGCACTAACGACCCCGATAAACTTGAGCAGCTGCGGCGTGATATTCTCAAGGATTTTACAAATCTTCCAGAAATGGGTGAATATATCCACAAGGATGCCTTTGATATTGCCGAACAATACGGCAAAGATGTCTTTCTTTCAATAAAACATATTGGCACCCAAACCCTTCCCAGAGCCTATGCGCTGAAGGCAAGAGTGGAAAATGCACTGAACAAGCTCTCTTTTCTCCCCCCATTTCTGCCGGATCGCTTTCTCTATCATGTCAGCCGGTTTTTCCCGCAGCACCTTCCCAAACGCATGATGGAGTTCCGCAAACGTTTTGATCATGTGCTTATCTTGAAGATGAGTGATGGAGGAATTGAAGAAGCACAAAAATATCTTGGTAAGAAGTGGGAGGGTGATGCCGATTTTGACTTTTTTGAGTGTAATGCCGAAGAGACACAAGCCGCCCTTTTACACCGCTTTGCCGTGGCTGGGGCAGCAATCCGCTACCAGACCATTCATAGCGAAGAGTATGAGGATATTCTTGCTCTGGATATTGCTCTGCGGCGCAATGATCTTGACTGGGTTGAAAAAATTCCACCCGAAGTAAAGGAAAATCTTGAGGTAGCTCTTTACTACGGCCATTTTATGTGTCATGTTTTCCATCAGGACTATGTATTCAAAAAAGGCACAGATCTGAAAAAGATGAAGAAGTTGATGCTGGAGATGCTTGATGCCAAAGGTGCCAAATATCCCGCCGAGCACAATGTTGGTCATCTTTACGATGCTGAACAGACACTCAAGGCCTTTTATGCAGAGCTTGATCCGACCAATACCTTTAACCCCGGTATCGGTATGACATCAAAACATAAGCGCAATTGCAGTTGTTGCAGCTAGCTTTTTCCTCCTCTTCTTACAATATAGAGGAGGAGGAAAATTTCTGCCCTGCAGGAAGAGGTGGTCATCAAGCTGTAGTTTTTCATAAAAGGCAGATTGCCGTAACTTCATTGATACCACCATGAAAATTGCCGTTATTGGTATTACCGCCGGAGGAAGAAAACTGGCTTGCCGCCTTGCAGGCGAACTTAGAGCCGACTTCTTGGAAAAAAAAGAGAAATTTTCTACGCTTATCGCTAAAGAGTGGCACCGCTACAATGCCTTTGTCTGCGTTATGGCAACTGGCATTGTGGTACGCTCTATTGCCCCACTGCTTAAAGATAAGGCCAGCGACCCTTGCGTGCTGGTGATAGATGAGAAGGGGAAAAATGTTATCAGCCTGCTCTCCGGGCATCTTGGCGGCGGGAATGCCCTTACTATGAAGATTGCTGCCCTGCTAAAGGCCAACCCCGTTATCACCACCGCATCAGATACCCTGCAACTGACAGCTCTTGACCTCTGGGCGCAGCATAATCGGCTTATCCCCCCTCCCCGGCCAGTGCTTACGGCTCTTTCCGCCCGTCTGGTCAACCAGGGTTCCCTTCTCTTTTATTGTGATCATCCGACAGAAGAGTGTTCTCTTCCACCAGATATTGCTGCCACAGAAGATTGGCACAAAGCAGACTTTATCATCAGTTTTCACAAAGAAAAATGGCATAAAAAACCACTATTTACTCCACAAACTGTCGTCATTGGCACAGGTTGCAACCGGGGAACACCTGCAGAAGAGTTTGAACAGGCCATTGATGATATTTGTAAAGAACTGGATATATCGAAAAAAAGTATCTATAGTCTGGCAAGTATTGATGCCAAGAACGATGAAGTCGGCCTGCTTGAGTTTGCCGAAGAAAATGCTTGGAAGATTAACTTTTTCAGCAAGGAGCAGCTTAACACCTTTACCACTCTTGACATATCTGCTGCAGCGATGAAGGCGGTAGGAGCCATCGGCGTTGCCGAACCCGCCTGCCTGCTTGGTGCAGGCAGCAACACTCTTCTTATAAGGAAAAGAAAATGGAAAAATATAACAATGGCGGCAGCTCTGGCACCCTTTACGTTGTCGGTACCGGGCCTGGAAACAGAGAGTCAATGACCCACGCTGCAGCAGCAGCACTAAATTCATCCTCCACCATAATCGGCTATAAGACATACCTTGATTTAATTCCTGAATTTTTGGAAGAAAAGAAGGTGATCTCATCACAGATGATGAAGGAGGTCGAACGCTGCAAAAAGGCGTTGGATATAGCAGAAGGGGGCGAGATAGTCGCCCTTGTCTCTGGTGGTGATCCCGGAATTTATGCCATGGCCGGATTGGTTTTTGAGATGGCGCAAAAAAGCGGCTATAGCTGCAAGATAGAGATCATCCCCGGTCTTGCTGCGGTAAATTCGTGCGCAGCCCGGCTTGGCGCACCGCTGATGCACGATTTTGCTGCCATCAGCCTCTCTGATCTGCTGACCCCGATAGAACTCATTCTCAAACGCCTGGAGGCTGCCGCTGCTGCCGATTTTGTTGTCGCCATCTATAATCCCCGCTCCAAAAAGCGCACCGAGCAGATTGTGCAGGCGCAAGAAATCTTTCTTAAATACCGCAGCCCGGAAACAGTGGTAGGCATTGTTACCAATGCCACCAGAGAAAATGAGAGTATTGTTATCACCACTCTTACAGCAATGCTTGATGAAGAGATAGGGATGCAGTCTACCGTGATTATTGGCAATAGCCAGACTTATCGCTGGGGTGATATTATGGTAACCCCACGGGGCTATAGCGACAAATATTCTCTGTAATTGGAGTAAAAAGAGGCTATTAGTTGTTGCACCATGGAAAAACATGAACTATCATTGCCCCACAGCCCTGACAAAAACAAGTTTTAAAGGGCGTTAACCATTAAACTCTATTGATAATTTTCTCATGAAACGACAAAAATATCTCTTACCTTTTCTCTTTTTGGCAGTAGCCTCTCTTTGTGTCGGCTGCTCACATCCACACTACGGTGTGGCAAAAATCGACAGCTCCCCTCAAGGAGCAGAGATCATCAACCTAAAAGATGACTCCCACCTCGGTTCAACACCAACAAGAGTGCTGTTTACCGATGCAAAGAAAACATCAAAAAAGATAACCGTCCAGTTTATTAAACCAGGATATAAGAGCAAGATAACCTCATTTAATATCAATCATCGACACGAAAGCCAGGATGCGGCAAATATTGAGGCGATTGATGTAAAGGTTGAACTTGAAAAAGAGTAATTTTCCATCCCTATTTCTGCTACCAGACAGGAGAAGACAATGAAGCGAATTTTTCGTTTTACCCTGCTTGCAGCTCTCTTATTGGGAGTTCTTGCCGGGTGTGCCAGCAAGTATCCGGTAAATTTCAAGATTCATAGTGAGCCAGAGGGTGCTCATGTGATTTACCGCCAGGGAAATGAACCCTGGATCTACCTGGGAGTAACGCCTCTTAGCTCCTTTGAGATGGTTGATGAAAAACTTCTGGAGAGTAAAGACAAGATAAGCCTGAAGACAATGCGCTGCGGCTATATGGACCAGGTAAGAGAGTGGAACAATGATCAGCTCAAAGACGAGCTGGAAGAGAAAGGCAATATTTTCTGGACTCCCCGGCTGGTGAAAAACGTTGAATAACCGGGGAGAAGAATTTAACTCCTATTGATCCATCAGAGGCGGCATTTTATAGAGGGTGTAATCAAAGAGCACCCTCTTTTGCTGCGCTGCGTTGCTTTCGCCCTCTTTCTTATCACTTTCACTCAACAGGCAGAGCTGATTGTCTCCCTTTCGGTAAAGATAGTTCTCTCTGCTACCCTCTTTCTCCAGCACAATTGTCGTCTCGTCCATCTTCCTGACACTACCTTCAGTGATAAAGACAGCATCTTCTTCAAGATAACGCTCGACCATTTTGAAGTGCCTGTTACGCTCATCGCCAGAGAGCAACACCCAGGTATCAATACCAGGGCAACTGGCGCAAGGGAGTACGCCGTGGTAAATTTCACTGCTTGCGGGCAGTGCAGCACTCTCCTCCCCTTTTTCTCCTTTTTCCATATATGCACAGGACGTTACCGCAAAACATAGCCATAATAAAAAAAACTTCCGGGCAATATTCCGGGCAGTACCAACTCTTCCACCACCTCTGCCAGCTGCTGACGTACATAATCGGCAGTTACGGTAAAATCGCCATTTTCGGTATCCGATGCATCAAAAGAGAGCTGCTCCAGCATTCGCTCCATCACGGTATGCAAACGGCGGGCACCAATCTCTTCGGTCTTTTCATTAACCTCAACGGCAATGGCGGCCAGCTCCTCAATGGCGGCATCGTCAAAATGCAGCGCAATCCCTTCTGTTGCCATCAATGCCTGATACTGCTTAATCAGTGCATTTTCCGGCTCGGTAAGAATGCGGACAAACTCATCCTTACCCAAAGGCTGCAACTCAACACGAATGGGAAAACGCCCCTGCAATTCAGGAATAAGATCAGAAGGCTTGCTCACATGAAAGGCACCTGCTGCAATAAAGAGGATATGATCGGTCTTTACCATGCCATATTTGGTGCTCACCGTTGCCCCTTCAACAATGGGCAAGAGATCGCGCTGCACCCCTTCCCTGCTCACCTCTGGGCCACTGCCGCTGGCTCCACCACGGTGAGCAATCTTGTCAACCTCATCAAGGAAGACAATACCGCCCTGCTCGGTGCGCTTTACCGCATCTTTTACCACCTTGTCCATATCGATCAACTTGTCCATCTCTTCCTTGGTAAGAGCGTCAAGTGCTTCCGGGATCTTCATCTTGCGGGGTTTCTTATTTTTTGGAAAAAACTTGCCCAATGCATCCTGCAGGCTGCTCTGCATATCCTCCATGCTGGAAACACCCATGATCTCAATTGCCGCAGGGCCCTTGCTCTCGGCCACCTCAACCTCCACCTCACGTTCATCAAGGGCACCCTCTTCCAGCATCTTGCGGAATTTTTCACGGGTAGAATCCTGTGCAGAAGCGGCCTCGCCAGTCTGCGGCAGCTGTGGTTGCGCCATCACGGGCGAATCAGGTCGCTGCGGACGAGGCAAAAGCAGATCAAGCAGGCGATCCTGGGCGTTTGCTTCCGCCACACCCCGTACCCGTTGCTGCTCCTCCTTTTTCACCATATTAACCGCCAACTCCACCAAGTCACGGATCATCGACTCCACATCGCGCCCCACATAACCCACCTCGGTATATTTAGAGGCCTCAACCTTGATAAAGGGCGATTTGGCAAGGGTTGCCAATCTGCGGGCGATTTCGGTCTTTCCTACCCCGGTGGGCCCAATCATAATAATATTTTTCGGCGCAATCTCTTCTCGCAGAGGGGATGCCACCTGCTTGCGCCGCCAGCGGTTACGCAGGGCAATGGCAACAGAACGTTTGGCATCGTGCTGACCAACGATATATTTATCCAACTCAGCAAGCGTCTCTTTCGGGGTTAAGGCATCTATTGCGTTCATATTTTCTCAAGGGTTATGGAATTATTAGTATAAATACAGATATCACCTGCTATTTTTAGTGCTGCCCGGCAGATCGCCTCTGCATCAAGCTCACTGTTTTCAACCAGAGCAAGGGCTGCCGCCTGCGCATAGGGCCCGCCAGAACCAATGGCAAGCACACCACTATCGGATTCAATCACATCACCGGTACCAGAGAGCAGCAATGAATACTCTTCATCAACGGCAATCAGCATCGCCTCCAGACGGCGCAGATATTTGTCGGTGCGCCACTCCTTGGCAAGCTCTACTGATGCCCGCATCAGATTGCCCTTATACTGCTCCAGTTTTTGCTCCAGTTTATCAAAGAGGGTGAATGCATCAGCGGTAGCTCCGGCAAAACCGGTTATCACCTTGTTATGGTAAAGTCTGCGTACCTTTTTTGCCTGATGTTTCATCACCGTATTGCCAAGGGTTACCTGCCCGTCTCCAGCCACGGCAACCTCTCCCTTGTGGCGTACGGCAAGAATGGTTGTTGATCGTATTTGCGGATAATTCGCCATCTACTACTCCTTTTGTTACTCCATATCAAAAACAACACTACTCAAAACTATTCGTTATATTCTCCGGCCAGGGGATGCGCCTTATCATACTCCTTGCTTAAATGCTCCAGAGTAAGATGCGTATACCTCTGGGTGGTGGAGAGGCTGGCATGACCAAGCAACTCCTGCACCGAACGCAAATCAGCCCCCATTTCAAGGAGGTGGGTGGCAAAGGAGTGGCGCAGCGCATGGGGGGTTACCACTTGCATAATCCCTGCCCGCTCGCCATACTGCTTCACCATTCGCTCTACGCTACGGCTGGTAAGACGGCTGCCCCGGCCATTGAGAAAGAGTGCCTCTTCCTCCACTTCCCGCCCCCTTTTTGCCCGGGCGACGATAAGCTCTCTGCGCTCACTTAACCAGTTACGCACCGCCTCAATGGCAGGACGCCCAACAGGAACAAGCCTCTCCTTATCACCTTTGCCCCTCACGCTAACCATTTCCTCCTCGAAATCAAGATCGGCAATATTGGTTGCAACAAGCTCGGAAACCCGCATTCCGGTAGAGTAGAGCAGCTCCAAAATAGCCGTATCCCTGCGCATATACTTATCTTTTTCTCTAGGCGTTTCCAAAAGAGCAAAGGCCTCATCCACCGTTAAAAATACCGGGATATATTTACTCACCTTCGGGGCAATCACCCCAGCTAAAGGATTGACCGCAACCAGCTCTTTTTTCTGCGCAAAACGAAAAAACGAACGCAGGGCTGAGAGCTTTCTGGCAACCGTTGCACCACTATTCTTGCCAAACAGCCCGGCAATAAAACGGCGGATATCATCTGCGGTAATATCTTTTATCTTTTTTTTCTCCCCTCTCTTGCGAGTAAATGCTGCAAACTCTTCAAGATCACGCTGGTAGCCGGACACAGTGTGAGAGGAGTACTGTTTTTCTGTCTCCAGCCACCTTGTAAAAAGTGCAATGGTTTTTATCATTTCAAAATAGTTATTTTTGTTTTATTCTCTTCTGCTTCTGAACTCATTAAAGGAAACCGTTTACACCCATCGACACCAATAAAACAAGATACAAATATGGCAAAGAAAAATTTTGAAACAGCACTACGCAAACTGGAGACAATAACAGATGAGCTGGAAAACGGCGAACTGAACCTTGAATCGAGCCTGAAAAAATTTGATGAGGGCGTTCAGCTTATCAGTTTTTGCAGTAAACAACTGGAGGAAGCCCAGGCCAAGGTTGAGATCCTTTTACAAAAAGATGGCAAATTGGAAGCAGCCCCTTTCCCCGAACCAGAAACCACCAGAGAGTAATGACAAATTCTTTCCCCATAAAAAAATATCTGCAAGAGAAACGACAGGTTATCGAGTCTGCATTTGCCCGCTTTGCGCCGCCGGAAAAAAGCCCCTATGCCAACCATTTTGAGGCAATGCGCTACAGCCTTTTTGTTGGCGGTAAACGGGTGCGCCCCATCCTCTGCCTTGCCGCAGGGCAGGCCGTCTGCGGCAGTGAGGCGCTTGAGGAGGCTCTGCTGCCTGCAGCCTGCGCCCTTGAATGCATCCATACCTACTCGCTTATCCACGATGATCTACCAGCAATGGATGATGACGAGCTGCGCCGCGGCAAACCCACCAACCATACTGTCTATGGTGAAGCTGCTGCCATTTTAGCAGGAGACGGTCTGCTCACCTGGGCCTTTGATCTGCTGACCAACAGCGATAACACCGTTCTTGATGCAAAGAAACAGCTAGCAATGGCGCACTCTATTGCCAGAGGTGCCGGCTCTTTTGGTATGGTGGGGGGACAGGCACTCGATATTGCCAGCGAAAACACGGAATACCCCTTCTCCACCCTTGCAACCATTCATAAGGCAAAAACAGGGGCACTTATCACTGCATCAGTAAAAACTGGCGCACTGGGAGCCGGGGCAACAGAGCAACAGCTAACAGCCCTTACTGATTACGGCGACAAGATCGGCCTTGCCTTTCAGATTGTCGATGACCTGCTTGATGCCACCTCAACCACCGAACAGCTGGGTAAGGCCGCAGGCTCTGATGAGAAACGAGGCAAGGCAACCTACCCCGCTTTTTTTGGCATTGACGAAACCCGCAAAAAAGCAAAGGAGGCAGTCGATGCTGCCATCGCCGCTCTGAGTGCTTTTGGCACAGAAGCCGAACCGCTGCGGGCCCTGGCAGAATATATCTATACCCGAAGCAGATAAAGGAGGATTATATGTCTTCTCAAAACCAATGTGAGAGGGACTCATCCTCCACCCCATACCTCGACAAGATTGCCACACCGCGCGATTTCCGCAATTTTGGCACGGGCGAGCTAAAGAAACTTGCTGCGGAATTACGTCAGGTTATCATTGAAACTGTGGCAAAAAATGGCGGTCATCTTGCCCCCGGCCTCGGTGTGGTGGAATTGACCCTCGCCCTGCATAAGATTTTTGATACCCCGAAAGATAAAATTATCTGGGATGTAGGGCATCAGAGCTATGCCCATAAGATCCTTACCGGCAGACGCAAGCAGTTTGCCACCCTGCGCCAGCATAAAGGCTTGAGCGGTTTTCCCAAAACAAAGGAATCTGAGTATGACTGCTTTCAAACTGGCCACAGCTCAACATCAATCTCTGCTGCCACCGGCATGGCGATTGCCAACGACTTAAAAAATGGCAACGGAAAGACTATCGCCGTTATTCATCTCGATAAGGATCTTATCGTTATTCTCAACGATAACGAGATGTCTATCTCGCCAAATGTCGGTGCGATGTCAAGCTTTCTCAGCCGTAAACTGGCAGGAAAGACCATGTCGCGGGTAAAAAATCATTTAACCGAAAAGCTGGGCGATTTTGAGGTAGGCGAGAATATCCTTAATATTTTGCGCAAAAGCGAAGAGAGCTTTAAGAGCTTTTTCACCCCTGGAATGCTGTTTGAGGCGTTCAAATTTAACTATGTTGGCCCCATTGATGGTCATAATATTGAAGAATTGCTGGAAACCCTTGAAGAGGTGCGTGATGTCTCCCAGGGGCCAGTGCTTGTTCATGTTTTGACCAAAAAAGGGAAAGGGTACCAACCCGCCGAAGAAAACCCGGGCAAATTTCACGGTCTTGGCCCCTTTGATAAAAAGACAGGTCAGTCTCCTCCCTCTTCTGCTCCCGCTTCCTATACCAAGGTTTTTGGCGATACTCTCTGCAGGATGGCAGAAAGCGATAATCGCATTACCGCTATCTCGGCAGCGATGACCTCCGGGACAGGGCTTGTCGATTTTTCAAAAAAATACCCCACCCACTTTTTTGATGTGGGGATTGCCGAACAACATGCAGTAACCTTTGCCGCAGGCCTTGCCTCACAGGGTATGCACCCTGTGGTAGCGGTCTACTCCAGCTTTTTCCAGCGTGCTTATGACCAGATCATTCATGATATCTGTATTCCCAATCTGCCGGTAACCCTTGCCATCGACCGGGCTGGAGTGGTGGGCGATGACGGCCCTACCCATCACGGCGTATTTGATCTGTCATATCTCGGCTGCATACCCAATATCGTTATCATGGCACCAAAGGATGAAAACGAGCTGCAGCATATGCTTTATACTGCCGTGCATCATAAAGGCCCTGCAGCAGTGCGCTACCCCAGAGGAGCGGGAGAGGGCGTTGCCCTTGATGAAACTTTGGTAAAATTTGATATTGGCAAGGCAGAGCTGATACGCCCCGGAAACGATTTGTTGCTGCTTCCCATTGGCAACCGAGTTGCACCGGCGGTTGCTGCAGCAAAAGAGTTGGAGAGAAAGGGCCTTGATGTAGCCGTTATCAATCCTCGCTTTGCCAAGCCCCTTGATGAAGAGCTTATCTGCCACTGGACAAAAAAATGCGGTAATATCATCACCATTGAAGATGGTACCGCTATCGGCGGCTTTGGCAGTACAGTTCTTACTATGCTGAGTAAAAACGGTATCTTTAACGTTAAGAGCAAGATTCTCGGCCATCCAGACACCTTTGTTGAACATGGCCCACAAAAGGTTCTCTGGCAGGAGAGTGGTATTGATGTTATAGGAATTGTTGAAGCCGGGCTTGAATTGATGGGGATTACCACAAAAGATTAAAGGCAAACAACAAAGGAGCAGAAAGGCAGATGCCCCTCTGCTCTTTTTGCTCTACGCTTTGTAATATTCTCTATACCACCGGACAAACTGCATAATGCCGTATTCGAGGGTGGTATCGGGTTTATAGTCGAGATTTTTCACCAAATCATCAACATTGGCATAGGTTGCCGGGACATCTCCGGGCTGCATCGGCATAAAATTTTTCTCGGCCTTTTTCCCCAGACAATCTTCCAGAACCTCAATGTAGCGCATCAGCTTTTCTTTATTGTTATTGCCAATATTGTAGATCTGATACGGGCAATACGATGTAGCGGGGTCGGGGGTATCTCCATTCCAGGCCGGATTTGCTTCTGGCACATTATGAATCACCCGAAAAACCCCTTCAACAATATCATCGATATAAGTGAAATCACGCTCCATATCACCGTTATTGAAAACATCAATGGGGCGTCCTTCAAGAATAGCCTTGGTAAAAAGAAAAAGCGCCATATCAGGCCGCCCCCAAGGGCCATATACGGTAAAAAAACGTAAACCCGTTACTGGCAAGTTAAACAAGTGAGCATAGGTGTGCGCCATCAACTCATTAGCCTTTTTTGAGGCAGCATATAAAGAGACCGGATGGTCAACATTATCATGCACGGAAAAAGGCATTTTGGTATTCGCCCCGTAAACAGAGCTGGAAGAGGCGAAAACAAGATGTTTTACCCCACTATGCCGGCACCCTTCAAGGACATTGGCAAAACCAACAAGGTTGGTATCTATATAAGAACCTGGATTGATCAATGAATAGCGCACGCCAGCCTGAGCAGCAAGATTGACCACCGCATCAAATTTATGCTGCTCAAAAAGCTTTGCTACCGCCTCTCTGTCCTCCAGGTTGATATTCACATGAGTGAAACCATCCCCTTTAGCAAGCTCTTTCATCCGAGCCTTTTTCAGCTCGGGATCGTAATAATCGTTGAGATTATCAAGGGCAACAACCTCCTTGTCAACAGCAAGCAACCGCTGTGCCAGATGCGCACCGATAAAACCAGCACCTCCAGTAATAAGAATTTTTTTCATAATATCAGATCTCCAAAAAAGAATTTTTATCTATTTCTACAAGTTACATAAAAAGTAATTTTTTAGCTTAATCTTTATAAGACTTTTCGTCAAACCCGGCAAAGGTTTTTCTCCCTAAAAGCCATACCGCAATAACACTCACCTCATAGAGCACCATCAAGGGCAGGGCCATCATCAGCTGGTTAACAATATCAGGGGTAGGTGTAAGAATCGCTGCGATAATAAAATCGATAAGAATTGCATACTTACGGTTTTTATTGAGAAAAGAGAGCGAGACAACTCCCGCCTTTGCCAGA
>PDWI01009144.1_pt1 | contig 11450 bp, 2 predicted proteins | sample 1430891 | NCBI WGS metagenome assembly PDWI01 (sample SAMN01162508, study PRJNA174530) | Oral metagenome, whole genome shotgun sequencing project. | biome: Marine environment; feature: Marine mammal; material: Swab sample of the gingival sulcus; isolation source: swab sample of gingival sulcus... | reverse complement strand
GAATTTCCAATAGACTATTATCATTTAGTTTATATTTCTGCTTACCGCAGCTCCTCTAATCATCAAGATATTAGTCTGGAATCAAAATCAAGCTTGTTATCTGATTATCAGCAAATAAAAAATGGATTTTCTTTGAGTTTTAAAACTTTCTATCAACCCTATGATTATGATAAAAAGTTTACCAAATCTTCCTTAATTACATACTATACTATTGAAGATAGTCTTTCTTTTAAATTTAACAATAGATTGAAAGTAAAGCTGGATCTAAAGTATCAATATGAGCAGGCAAGTAGGTTTAATAAATATCAGTTCACAGAAAATCCAATTACGGATAGAGATCAATTTTTTAGTTCTTTATTATTTGAATTTAATATTACCAAACAGATTAGTAACCAAATAAAATATACTTATTATGAAATAGATTTTTTTAAGATTGATCAAGCTGATTTTAGTCATCGAATTTATCAGAGGAGCTATATAAAGCATGGTCCGACTCTTTCCGCTAAACTATATTTTAAGAAGTTAAAGCTAGCTACCAATGTTTCTTATGATTTTTATAATAATTCTACCAAAGAATTAAAATTTACAATGACGGGTAATTATTTATTATGAATAGCACAGAAAAAAAATATAATTATGCCTGTGATACAAGAACGATTACTAATTTTATTATCTTGAACTTTGTTTTTTTTTCTGTTATAGCTCTAATTGCTCTTTTTTATTTGACTTTTTCTGCTTTCGTTTTGGTATTAATTTTCCAAATTATTTACAATTTAGCAGTCCTTAGAGTTTTTAAGCAAAAAATCATAATTACCAAGGAAGATATTGTTCTTAAGAATCTTTTTTCAGACAAAAAATTAGATCTATCCTTAATTGAAGAAATAAAAATTGCGACTAAATACGATCTAAATGCTTTCAGACCGAGCGAAAAAAGCTGGAATTATTTTGGAAAGCAAGGAGCTTATAGGAGTCGTAATCATAAATTAATCTATGCTTATTCTTATAGTAATCTTTATTCTGAAAATGTAATTATTTTTTATTCAGAAATAATCTACTTGATTTCAGTCAAAGAAAGTCCTAAGTTTATACAAGATGTAAAAGAGACTAAAAAGTATTTAAAAGAGAATTAGAATGAAAGAGTCCGGCGTTAAATCTCTTAGAGGAGAGAATTTAAAAAAAATATATGGTAAAAAACAGGTGGTTGAATCTGTTAATGTTGAACTTTATAAGAATGAAATAGTTGGTTTGTTAGGTCCGAATGGAGCCGGTAAAACAACAACTTTTTATATGCTGACCGGTATTATTAAGCCCTCCGGCGGAAAAGTTTTTTTAAATGGGATCAATGTTACCAAAGCTCCAATGTTTAAAAGAGCAAAGCATGGTCTTGGTTATTTACCCCAAGAGGCATCTGTTTTTAGAAAGCTTACAGTAGAAGAAAATATTATGGCTATTTTGGAAACGGTAGAGAAGGATAAGCATAAACGCAAAGAAATTTTAGAAGAGCTCTTAGATGAACTGAGTATTAAACATATTAGAAAAAGTTATGGCTATTCTCTTTCAGGAGGGGAGAGGAGAAGGGTTGAAATTACCAGAGCTCTAGTAACAAAACCTGATTTTATTTTATTAGATGAGCCTTTTGCAGGAGTTGATCCCGTAACGATTGAATCAATCCAAAAAATAGTTGTTTCTCTAAAAGAAAAAGGAATTGGTGTTTTAATAACCGATCATAATGTTTACGAAACTTTAAGAATTACCGATAGAGCCTACTTATTATTTGATGGGCAAATTATGATTGAAGGATCGGCTGAGAAATTGGCAAATGATCCGAAGGCAAGGAAGATATATCTGGGGAATAATTTTAAACTAGAACGCTGATTTTGCGTTCATAGAGGGAAACAGTGGACTCAAAATTATATTTTGAGTCTAATGTTTGAAAAATTCAAACATTTCGTCGTCAAACTTAAAATTTTGTTCAATCACCTACTTGTCTGTAAGCTCCGTCGTCAAATCTTAATCAATCCTAGAAACTAATCACTCTCTAAACGCAAAAAAATTGGATAGAGTTTTGTGGTTGTAATTTTAAAAAAGGTGAATTATATCTCCTTGGGATGGAATGCTAAAAATCAAGATGTTATTATAATTATAAGCGAAGCGTAATAAGCTTAGCAGAACTATGTTTATGCATTTTGCATGGGCTTACGCCGAACTCCGCTTTGCTCCGTTTCTGCATTTTGCATTTTGAATTTTTCATTGGAGCGATAGCGACTTCCTTCCTATACATTATTAATTAATAAGAAGCCGGTAATACTTCTCCTAAAGATAAAATAAAAATTTTTCCTGTTATGATTCAAAAAAAATAAAAATAAATTTTAACAGATTCAAATATTATAACTAACTTAATATAAGGGAAATAACTCATTTAGGGGTTTTTTCATAACAAAAAAAAGCTAATTCTGAATGCTTTTTTTTAAAAAAAACTATTGTAGAAAAGATTTTTTTATATTAGATTACTGGGTAGTACTATATGATGGTGAAAATTATTTTAATGACGAGATGAATTTAGAAAGGACTTGTATTATGCTCTGATTTATTGATAAAAACACTAATATTTTTGACTGTAAAGATAGATTTTATAATTTCATTTAGAGACCTTTATTCCTTTAACAGATGCCGTAAAATACATTCCAGTTTTACCCCCTCCTACTTTCAATCCGGAAAGATCTATAGTATTTTTTAAAAGGTGGTATGATTATTGTAAGACTCTATCCAATAATTCAAAATAAATTACTTACTAACAAAAATAGGAGAAAAAAATGTTAAACAGTAAACTAAGAACAGTCTTAGTTGTTTGGCTACTGAGCTATATTAGCCTATTTGGCTATAGCGGAGGAGCCGGAAACCCCGGGGACTTAGCTCAAAATAATAGTCCCAACAACTCAAGAGAACTTATGTCAGGAGGCGGAGGCGAATTATTTGCCCAAGCAACTAATCTTGACTTAAATAAAAATACAGGAATTGAGGATACTAGGGATAACCATGAGCCTGATTTCACCTCTATTCCTAAAACTAAAGCAACGGTTAATGCTTCTTATAGCTATGCCGTAACAGCTACAGATGCTGATAATGATGAGATCACTCTTGAAATGATTGATCCTGCACCGGGTGCATCTTGGCTTAATTTTACTGATGCTGGCGGGGGTTTAGGAACTCTTAGTGGTACTCCTTCAGCTACAGGAAATACAAGAGTTGAGCTTAAGGCAACAGATACTAAGGGTGCCAGTAGAACTCAAGTGTTTATTATTGTTACTACAGAAAATCCGAATCCTCCTGCAAATAACGCTCCTCAGATTACTTCAACACCACAAACAACAGCGAATATTGGGGAACCTTATTCTTATACTTTAACAGGAACTGATTCCGATGGTGATAACTTAACTCTTGTCGCAGAAGCAAGACCAAGTTGGTTAACTATAGGAGCTTATAATAATCCTACTAATCAAGCTGTTCTTAGCGGAACACCTCCGACTGGCTCTGAAGGTGTTTATCAGGTTCGATTAGTATTAGACGATGGTAAAGAAGTAAGTGCTCCTCAAGAGTTTGAAATTACTGTTAACAAGACTAATGTTGCTCCAGTAATTACTAATAAACCTTATCCTACTAATGCAGAAGTTAATAAATATTATTCTGTTAACATAACCGCTTCTGATGAGAATGGTGATGATTTAACTTTAGTTGTTAATCAGAAGCCGGATTGGTTAAGTGTTGAAACTTTTAATAACCAAACAGGTATGGCAAAGGCTGAAGGAACTCCTACTGCCACAGGTAACTATACTTTTGATTTCACGATAACTGATCCTGATGGTCTATCTGATAGTTATAGTTTTGATATTACTGTTGCTGCTAATAGTGATGCACCAAGCTTTACTTCAACACCGGTAACAACCGGAAAAGTAAATGAAAACTATACTTATAACATTAATGCAATTGATGTTGGTGGTGGTGCTTTAACAATTACTGCGGAAACTACTCTTCCGGATGGTTTAGAGCTAAATGCTGTTAGTAACGGAAATGCTAGATTGGAAGGAACTCCAACTACTGCAGGAACTTATAATGTTAAGTTGAAAGTAGTTGACAGTGATAACTTAGAAGATATCCAAGAATTTACTTTGGTAATAACCAATACTAATAGTTCTCCATATTTTACTTCTAATCCTACTGTTATAACTCCTGTTGGAACTAATTATGTTTACAATATTACTGCAGCTGATGCTGATGGCGATAATTTAACAATTACAGCTCCTGAAAAACCTGGATGGTTAAATTCTTTCACTGATAATGGAGACGGAACAGCTCTTTTACAAGGTACTCCTGCAGTAGGGGATATTGGTGAACATACTGTTAAGTTGAAAGTAGATGATGGTCAAACTGATAGTAGGACTGTAAATTATCAAGAATTTGTGATTACTGTAGTAGAAGAAAATATTGCTCCTTCTTTTACTTCAGAAGCAATTACTTCAGGAATTGTAGGAGAAGAATATTCTTACGACTTTTCAGTAACAGATCCTAATGAAGCTGATAAGTTAACTATTACAGCAGTAGAGAAACCTGCTTGGCTCTCACTAATTCTTAATGGAGATAAAAAAGGAACTCTAGTTGGAACCGCAAATGAGCCGGGAGATGTTTATGTTAAATTAAAGGTTAGTGACGGTAAAACCAGTGGTTACCAAGAGTTTACAATTAATTTTAAAGCCGCTAATCTTGTTCCGGAAATTGTTTCTGAGCCTGTAACAACAGGAGTAACCGGTTCATCATATAGTTATACTATTATTGCTAATGACGCGGATGGTGATGATGTTACTATAACTCAGACAGGAACTTTACCTTCGGGACTAGCTCTTAATACTGGCGGTTCAATGCCTAAGCTGGAAGGTACTCCTGCTAATGGTTCTGAGGGATCCTATCCTATTACAATAATTGCTACTGATAGCAAAGGTGCAAGTACTTCTCAAGATTTTATTTTGGATATTGCTAAGGCGAATTCTGCTCCAAAATTTACTTCTGATACTCCTACAACTGTTGTGGCAGTTGGAGATACTTATACTTACAATATCACAACTAGCGATGCCGATGGTGATCCTGTTGATATTTCTGCTATTAGTATTCCATCTTGGTTAACTCTAACTGATCATGGTGATGGAACAGCTACTTTAACAGGAACTGTGCCTAATGCTGAAAATTACACTATCGAGTTAAAGGTAACAGATGATGATGATGCTTCAGGTTTTCAATCATTTATGCTGATCACAACTCCTGATGACAACACAGCTCCGTATTTCACATCTAGTCCTGTAACAGAGGCTTATGTTGATCTTCATGTTGGTGTAAATCCTGAGGGTAATCCTCTTTACACTTATAACATTATAACTAATGACAATGATGATGATAATAACAAGCTAGTCATTACTTGCTTAGAAAAGCCCGATTGGCTAACTTTTAATTATTCTGGTCACGGTGATACAGCTATTTTAACAGGTTCAACTAATCATGATCCGGCTCTAATTGGCAATCATCAAGTTAAATTGCAGGTTGCTAATGATCTTAGAGCCTATAGTTTACAAGTTTTTACGATCAGAGTAAGAAAAATAAATCATGCCCCGGAACTTATTGATGGTTTAACAATCTCTATTCCTGGTGGTGCTTCTAAAGCTGTTTCTGAAGATCCTTTTAAGGCTACAATAGAGGCTACTGATATTGATAATGATAATTTAACAATTTCAATCCTTGAAAAACCATCTTGGCTAACTATAACTGATAATGGCGATAAAACAGCTACTATCGAGGGAACGCCTCCACCTCATTCCAATGTTAATGAAGATGAATGGGAGGCAAAGTTTAAGGTAGAGGTTAGTGATGGTAATTTAACAGCTATAAAAGAATACACAATTCCGATTGAACATCACCCTAATGTTGCTCCTACTTTCTTAGGGGAACCTAATTTTGATTTAGAGGGAAAAATAAATCAGAATAATGATATTAATATTATGGCAACAGATCCTGATGGTAATAAAATGACGATTTCTCTTCTTTCTGAAACTCCGTCTCTACCTACCGGATTAAGCTTTAGTCCAACAGGAAATGGAGCTGCTACTATTACCGGAAAACCTACAGATCCGTCTGCTACCGGAGAATACATTCTTGAATTTAAAGTGGATGATGGAAGATGGCACGGAGTTAGCGTGCAAGCATTTACTCTGACAATTCCAAATACTCCGCCTGAATTTACTTCTGCTGCGGTTCTTGCCGGAAAGGTGGGTACCGAATACACTTACAATATCGTAACGGAAGATAATGAAGGTGATAATTTAACTATTACAGCTACTAAAGGAGATGGAACTGCTTTGCCGGCTTGGTTAAGTTTTGTAGATAATCTTGATGGAACGGCTACATTAACAGGAACTCCTACCCAATGTGGTTCTGTGTCTGTTAAATTAACAGTGGAAGATGATAATCATTTTACTCCTGGAGCTCATACTGCAACTCAGTCTTTTATTATCCAAATTCCAAATACGGCTCCTGAGGTTACTACTGTGAATAAGACCATAGATTGGAATACCTCATATTCAGCTGAAGTAACAACTTCTGATAATGAAGGTGATAATATTACTCTTACTGTTGCATGGAAGGGTCATACAGGTATGCCGGATTGGTTAACTATGACTTATGGTGGTACTGCTACTAATCCTACAGCTACTTTATCGGGAACTCCGGATCAGCCTGATCATACAGGTCTTTATACTTTTGTAGCAACAGCAGTTGATAATAGTGCTTGTGGTCCAAAAACGACTGTTAAAGAGTTTACTCTTAGGGTTCTTAATGAAGGTCCTGAAATTACTTCTCTTTATCCGGGACACCCTGATAGTACTTACGAGTTACCTTTTGAAACGGGTTACGATTATCATAGAATAACTGTAACTGATCCTGAAGGGCAGGGGATAGATATTACTGCAACATCCAATGGAGGTCCTTTACCTTCTTGGTTAATACTTGGAGCTAGTTCTGTTGTATCCGGTAATGGCGTTGATACTACGGTTACTTCTCTTAGCGGAACAGCTACAACTACCGGTACTTTTGTGATTGAAATAACAGCTGAAGATATTGATGGTGCTACTGATACTCAAACATTTACTATTCATGTGCCAAATGAGGCTCCTGTGTTTGATCCTCTCTTAACTGTTCCTGATAATGCAACTATCTATTTTGATGACGCTTATAGCTATGATCTAAAAGGAACCAATAAAGAGTATTACCAAGAGCTAAAGTTCACTGTTGAAAAGAGTGATGGTTCTGCTGCACCTGCTTGGTTGGTAGTTGATGGGACCAATAAATCTAATGGTCCAAATGGCTCAGCAGTGGCGACAAGTAAGGTTCATATAGATCCTACAAAATTCGCTGGGCTAGGCGATCAAGTAGGAACTCACAATTTTGTTCTAAAATTCAATGATAATGCTGAAGCTGGAGTAATAAGTAAGGATTTTTCTATTACAATTAAAAATAGAGCTCCTTGGTTTACTTCTACTCCGACAACAACAGGAACTTATAATATTCCATATAGCTACGATGTTGAAACAGAAGATTTTGAAATGAGTTTCCAGACTTTGACTGTTTCTAAAGAGAGTGGAGCTAGCTGGCTAACTCTTACTAATACTGCCGGTCAAAATGGAAAAGCGGTTCTTAGTGGAACTCCACCTGCAGGAGGAAACTATCCTGTTATTCTTAAGGTAGATGATAACTCAGATCCGGCTTCAAAATCTAGAATAAAGAGTAGATCTCGAACTGTAAAAAGTAGAGATGATCACAGAGCTTCTGCTACTCAAGAGTTTACGATCAAAGTTCCAAACACAGCTCCTTATTTTACTTCTACTCAAGCAGATCAAAACCTTTTGGTTAATGATGATCTTGTTTATAATATTGTAGCAATTGATAAAGAAGAACAGAGCTTATCTATGATAGCTACTGTCAATGGTCAGCCTTTACCGTCTTGGATGACTCTAAGTACTCCTGCTCATAATGATAGTGTTACTACAGCTACTTTTAAGATGGATCCAACCACTCAAGCTAATCCTGTAGATGGAACTTATCTGGTTGAACTTGTAGTAGTTGATACCGACCCAACAGGAGATGGTAATGTTAAAACTGCAACTCAAACATTCACTATTGTAATTCCAAATACTGCTCCTATTATTAATTCACCAGCGGTAACAACAGGAAAAGTGAATGACGAATATAGCTATGATATTACTACTACTGATAGAGAAGGTGGAGCTTTACCTATTGTGGCACTTAGCAAGCCTGCTTGGTTAAGTTTTACTGATAATGATGATGGAACAGCTAAACTTAGTGGAACTCCTCCTGCAATTGGTGATTATCAAGTTAGCTTAAAAGTTACTGACCATAGAGGTTTAGAGGGAACTCAAATATTTACTATTAATGTTCCAAATACTGATCCTGAATTTACTTCTGCTAACCCTGGTGATCAAATAGTTGAGGTAGGAAATGACTTCACTCTTGATCCGATAACAGTAGCAGATAATGAGGGTGATGATTTAACTATTACAGCAACTGTTAATGGAAATCCTTTACCGGACTGGATTGTTTTAACAACAACTACAGATCCTAATACCGGCGAAACTACTGCAACTTTGACTGTTGATCCTGAAAAACAAGATTCATCTGCAGTATCTCTACCGGGTGATTATGATGTAGTTTTAACAGTTACTGATCAAAACGGTGGAAGTGGTGAGCAAACATTTACAGTTACAGTTCCAAATACTGCACCTGAAATTACTTCTACTGCTCCAACAGAAACTTTTGGAGTTGGTGCTGATTATCAATATCCGATCACAGCTACAGATAAAGAAGGTGGAGCTTTAACTATTGAAGCTACTTATCCTAATGGTGATCCGTTACCAAGTTGGTTAACACTTACTCAAGATGCTAATGGAAAGGCTACTCTTAGCGGAACTCCTCCGGCCGGAGGAAGTTACGATTTCCTTGTAACTGTAACTGACGACAAGGGTGCAACTACTACTCAAACAGTTACAATTAATGTTGATAATGGTGCTCCTGTATTTGTATCTCCTAATCCGGGAACAGTTGATGTTCCTTTTGATGGTACTTATACCAATAATATAGAGGTTACTGATCCTGAGGGTGATGATGTTACTATTGGATTAGCAACCGGTACTCCTGATTGGGTTACTCTAAATGATAATGGAGATGGAACTGCTACTCTAACAGCTAATCCTACTGAAGTTGGAACTTTTACAGTTACTGTAGAAGCTGAAGATGAACATGGTGCAACTACTACTCAAACATTTACTATTGTAGTTGCCAATACTGCTCCATATTTCACTTCTAACGGAATTGAAGTTGGTTATGTTGATACTCTTTATACTTATAATGTGGTAACTGAAGATGCTGAAATGGCAAGCCAAACTCTAACTGTTACTTATGAAGCTGGACCAACTTGGTTAACATTAGCTGCTGTTGCGGGAGAAAATGGAAAAGCTACTCTTAGCGGAACACCACCTGCTGCCGGCTCTTATCCTGTTACTCTAAAAGTGGATGATAATTATGGAGACAAATCTAGAACTCGCATTTCTAGAGCATCTGCTCTTCAGACATTTACGATTGTAGTTACTGAAGTTAATTATGCTCCAATCTTCGCTTCAACTCCTGAAACTAATGGAACAACCGGAGAAGCGTATCTTTATCCTATTGTTGCTACTGATGTTAATGATGGAGATCAATTAACTATAACTGCTGTTGGAAATCTTCCTGAAGGTTTAACTCTTACCACTACCGGTAATGGAACAGCTAAATTAGAAGGAACTCCAACCACAGCCGGAACTTATACAGTTACTCTTAAGGTTACTGATGATGAAGGCTTAGAGAGCACTCAAACATTTGAGCTTACAGTAATTGAAGGTAATCATGCTCCGGAATTTACTTCAACTCCTGTTGAAACAGCAACAACCGGGGAAGAATATCTTTATGATATTGTTGCCGGAGATGTTGACGGAGATGATTTAACAATTACTTCTGTTGATCCTCTTCCTGATGGTTTAACGCTTGTTGATGATGGTAATGGTAATGCTACTCTTAGTGGAACACCAACTACTCCGGGAAGCTATACTATTAAGTTAAAAGTAGAAGATGAGAATGGGGTTTCTGAAATTCAAGAGTTTACTCTTGTAATAGCAGATGGAAATCATATTCCTGAAATTACTTCAAACCCTGTAGTTAATGGAACAACTGATGAAGAATATGTTTACGATATTGTTGCTACAGATCAAGATGGTGATGATTTAACTATTACAGCAACTGAGAAGCCTGCTTGGCTAACTATAGTTGATAATGGCAATGGAACTGCTAAATTAGAGGGAACTCCGACTGTAGCGGGAACTTATCCTGTTACTATTGTAGTAGATGATGGTCATGGTATCCTTAAAGAGCAATCTTTCGTAATTGTTGTAGCAGAAGGAAATCATGCTCCGGAGTTTACTTCAACTCCTGAAACTAATGCAACAGCCGGTGAAGAATATCATTACGATATTGTTGCCGCAGATCAAGATGGTGATGCTTTGACAATTACTCCTATTGGGGCACTTCCTGCCGGTTTATCTCTTACTACTAACGGTAATGGTCTAGCTACTCTAAGCGGTACTCCAACTGCTCCTGGTAACTATACTGTTAAGTTAAAAGTAGATGATGGTAAGGGCGGAACTAATATTCAAGAGTTTACTATTGTAGTAAGTGAAGGAAATCATGCTCCTGAAATTACTTCAAATCCTGAAACTAATGGAACAACCGGAGAAGAATATCATTATAATATTGTTGCCGCAGATCAAGATGGAGATACTTTAGCAATTACTGCTATCGGAACTCTTCCTGATGGTTTAACTCTCACAGATAATGGTAATGGAACTGCTACTCTTAGTGGAGAGCCGACTACTCCTGGTAACTATACTGTTAAGTTAAAAGTAGATGATGGTAATGGTGGAACTTATATTCAAGAGTTTACTCTTGTAGTAGCAGAAGGCAACCATATTCCTGAAATTACTAGTGAACCTGAAACTAATGCAACTGCCGGAGAAGACTATCATTACGATGTTATCGCAACTGATCTTGATGGTGATAATTTAACAATTACTGCTATCGGAACTCTTCCTGAAGGCATAACCCTTGTAGATAATGGTAACGGAACTGCTACTCTAAGCGGTACTCCAACCGTACCTGGTAATTATACTGTTAAGTTGAAAGTAGATGATGGTAATGGTGGAACCAGCATTCAAGAGTTTACTATTATAGTAAGCGAAGGAAATCATGCTCCTGAAATTACTAGTGAACCTGAAACTAATGCAGCAGCCGGAGAAGACTATCATTACGAT
>PDWI01009143.1_pt1 | contig 11451 bp, 11 predicted proteins | sample 1430891 | NCBI WGS metagenome assembly PDWI01 (sample SAMN01162508, study PRJNA174530) | Oral metagenome, whole genome shotgun sequencing project. | biome: Marine environment; feature: Marine mammal; material: Swab sample of the gingival sulcus; isolation source: swab sample of gingival sulcus... | reverse complement strand
GTAGAGCGCAATCTTGACGCTGCTATTAAGAAGAATTAAGCCCGCGCTCAAGTCGCAGCCTCACCCCCGCCCGCTTGCTTAGCGAGCGATGAGCCTTACGCGACAAACGCGGGCAGTGATGTCGCGTACGGCGCACTGGCGCACACCGACGCACAATATTACACGCAGGCGAAGGTGCGAATTACAACAAGTTTTATTCGCTGTAGAAGTTGATAAGCGTATCTACCTTCATCCCCTCAAGCACTTCTTCGTAGTTGAGGAAAGGAAGTCCGACTATACCAAAGACATGGGTAGCCTTTCCACCAGCCTTGGCGATGAGGTTTGCTCCCGCGGTAATGGTTCCTCCGGTGGCGATAAGATCGTCTACGATCAAAACGCGAGAACCTGGCTTTACATCTTCTGCCTTAATCTGAACAGCATCCTTACCATATTCGAGAGAAAAACTCTCCTCTATTACCTTGCCTGGAAGCTTGCCCTTCTTTCTAATGAGCAAACATGGCTTCTTGAGTGCGAGTGCCAAAGGAGCAGCAAAAAGGAAGCCTCGTGCATCTACTCCCGCAATAAGGTCTATAGGCTCATCTCTATAGAGCTCGGTAGCCTTATCCATAGCATAGGCAAAAGCCTCCGTATCCATAAGCAAGCTCGATATGTCATAGAACATAATGCCTGGCTTAGGAAAATCTGGAACTCGGCGTATAGCCTTATCGAGTATAGGGTCAACGTGTGACATAAGACCTCCAATCTTATTTTTGTGCAGCCTTCTGCACATCTTTTTGCAGCTTCTTCTGGAAGCGCATAATACGAGGCTCTGGTCTCAAGCTCAAATCTGATCTATCTCCTCGGAGAAGACAGTGATAGCCATAGCCTGCAATCATCGCAGCATTATCGGTACAAAGCGAAAGTGAAGGGAAGAAACAATCGACTCCCTCGAGCTCAGATAATCGCTTGCGGAAATATGAGTTTGCCGCTACTCCCCCACCTACGATGAGGGTCTTGTGTCCGGTATCTTCGAGCGCACGCATGATAGGCAACATCATCGTCTCGATAGCTGCCTTCTGGAAGGACGCTGCGATATTAGCCTGATTATCGATATCTCCATGCTTCAAGAACTGTGGGCGCTGATAGGCAACCGCGGTCTTGAGACCTGAGTAGGATACATCATAGGTATGTCCCTTGTGTGCGAGGTTGGAAACAGGGAAAGCAAAGGCCGTCGCATCGCCCTCCTGTGCCATCTTATCGATGATTACGCCACCTGGATAGCCCCAGTTGTAATGCTTGGCAACCTTATCAAAGGCTTCTCCCACCGCATCGTCCAAGGTGGTACCGAGTACTTCGACCTCGTGCACTCCCTTCATGGAACAAATAATGGTATGCCCTCCCGATACGAGGACGCCGAGCGCTGGATAGGCTATGGGCGCCTGCAAGTTGGGTGCGTACAAGTGTCCAAGGATGTGATCGACGCCAACAAGCGGTACACCGAGTGACCACGCAAGCGACTTGGCGAAACACACGCCCACCATAAGAGAACCAACGAGCCCTGGACGCGCAGTCACAGCCACCGCATCTATGTCACTGGGCTTGATCCCAGCTGCCTTGATGGCATCTCGATAGACGGGCACTATCCATTCGGCATGCAGTCGCGAAGCAATCTCGGGCACAACCCCCTGGTACTCCAGGTGTTCTTCGATCTGCGTAGCCACAATATTAGCAAGTATCTCCTCGCCGTCTCGAACGATAGCTACCGAGCACTCATCGCAAGAGCTCTCTATACCCAGTACTATCATGTGAGCCCCATTCGCTGCTTCTGCGCAGCCACCTGCTCGTCATGCGCGATAATATCGCTAGCTTCCCATGGATAACAAATCCAAACGTCAGGAATTTTCTCGGCGATGAGGTAATTGTCGATGCCCTCGGGGAACTCCGCAAGCTTTGGCTTATCCTTGGCTTGGAGCACCATCACGGTGAGCTCTTTGAGCTTGTTTTTGAGGAGCTCTGCGACACAATAGCTCAAAGTAGTTCGGGTATCGTCAGTCTCATCAATGAGGAGTACAGACTTCCCTACGAGCACCTTCTCGACTTCCTCTATCCACTGCACCTTAGTTGGAATATCAGCGAGACGCTTGCTATCATCGTAAAGAGAAAGCCCCACTGTGTAGATAGGCTTCTTGATGAAGTGCTTCATGATACGAGCGGGAATATAACCACCAGATCCTATAGCTACGATCACATCTGGATCTATCTCAAGCTCCTTGAGACGCTTAGCGAGAATTTCTACTCCCTGATGAACCATGTTGTAAGAAACATAATATTTCTCGTTAGGATCGAGATCCTTCGTCTTCTGTATTGCAAAATCACACGTCTTGGCAATCTTGCATGGGGTTGTGTCGGTTTTCATATATCTATTGTGCCAACCAGCCCCCTAGCTGTCAACGCATAGCAGGCAAGATGCTCTGAAAACAAGGTCCCTCTGCTGGGGAGAGCCCCAAAAGCTGAGAGGCACGCATGCTATCTGCGACTGCCTGCATCGCTTCGCGCACCGCGTCGACGAGGCTCAGGCTTTCTATGCCTTTGAGGAGCCATGCAGCAAAGAGATCGCCCGTCCCCGGCATATGCGCGATGAGCGCTGACTGCGCTGCACCTGCGTCCTCGCGGGCTCTCACGCTGGGTGCGCATACATACGCTTGTATGGTATCAGACGCGACAAAACAAGCGATGTCGGTGCCCAAAGGGATGCCCGTAAGCACTAAGTTTTTTACCTCAAGCTTTCGTCGCAGCTTCTCAGCGAGCGCTGCCACTTCTTTTTTGAGCTCATCTACAGGAAGCGCCAGCAAGCGAGCCTCCTCGCTCAGTGGCTGCCCCAAAAGGCTCAAAAGCTCCGTAAGGTTGGGTGTCAAAAGATCTGCCCCACGCGAAAGCCACCACATAGCAGCGACCTCGAGCTCCCCCATCGTATCGTAGAGCACGCCACCATCTCCCAACACGGGATCGACAAAACGCTTAGCAGGCGTCTCGGCATCGGCGAAAAAATGTGTCTCGCTAAGCACTTCCATCTGCCGCGCGCTGCCCAAAAAGCCAGAATAAATCCAATCAAAGCGAAGATTTAGGGTCTCCCAGTGTCTAAGCGCGTCCTGGAAAAAAGCAGTCTCATCGCGAAATACATAGTCGCCAAAGCCATCAGTCTGCGTCGAGAGTATAGCTCCAGGCAAGGCAGATACGCGCCACCCATGAGCAGACAAAACCGGCAAGGCTACATTGAGACCGGCTGCTCCGTGCCCCGAAAAATCGTGAAAACAAGCCACTCGAGGTGGACGACAGAGCTCTCGAGCATGCGCCTCGCACACCCTCACCTTGCTTGCCCCCTTTTGCGCATCGCGAGGCTCAATTTCACTTGTAGAGGGGACACTTGCTGCGGCCTTGCCTCGTATCACCTCGCACGACCTAACTTCGCTCGCCCCTGCTTCGCTTGCGACCATAACTCGCCTATTCCTCGAAACGACGCTCAAAAAGATCGACGATAGCAGCGAGAGCCTCTACCTCATCTGGCCCATCAGTAATAACCTTGAGCTCTGTCCGAAAAGCCGCGCCAAGAGTAATAATACCCATAATCGACTTGCCGTTAACTTTCACCTCATCGCGTTCAAAAAAAAGCTCAGCCTCAAACTTATGGGCAGTCTTAACAATCATTGATGCGGGGCGAGCATGTATACCTGCTCGGTTATATACTTGTACGGTCTGTTCTACCATCTCTCTTTCCTTTTGTTGTTTTTGGGGCTAACGCCGACATCGCGAGCGCCATACGACAAGCGGGCTCGCGCATAACATACAGCTCACGACGCACCTGCGATGAAGCTCACGCGTAGCAAACGCGCCTTACACGACGCGCGCAACGCCGCGCTGCACGAGCGAGCCTAAATCGAGTCGCTGTCCTTATAATATAACTCGCGAGAAGACTTGCTCTCAAGCCAGCGAAGCACACTATTATTAAAGGCCTCAGCAGAGTTATAGCCGAGACGGCGAAGGCGCTGGTTCATAGCGGCGGTCTCAATAATAATAGGAATATTACGTCCGGGTTTCACAGGAATCGTAACCGCAGATATAGGAACACCAAAGAGCTCGCGGAACTCCTCCTCCCCTACGCGCTCGTAATCCTTGTTGGGATCCCAACTCTCGAGATGCACCCAAAGCTGCACCTGCTTGGTGTCGCGTATCGCTCGTATACCAAAAAGGTGGGCGATATTGATGATACCAATTCCCCTAATCTCCATATGGTGCGCGAGATCTGGGTTTTCGCCCGTACCTATGACAAAGTTGCCATCGATGCACTTGAGCCGAACGACATCGTCGCTGATAAGTCTGTGGTTTCGCTCGATAAGCTCGAGGGCGATCTCACTCTTACCCACTCCGCTCTCTCCGGTGATAAGCACACCGAGACCAAATACCTCAAGCAATACACCATGTATACTCTTGGTAGGAGCAAAATGCTCGCGAAGGGCATGCAAAACTCGCACCTCAAACTCGCCAGTGCGCAAAGAAGTCACGAGAACAGGCACACTATTGGCGTTTGCTATCTCGAGGAATTTCTCATCTGGCACATAGGAACAGGAAAAAATAATTGCAGGGATAGGATATGCGAGCATTTCTTCGAGGGCTGAGAGGTTGTTTTCTGCGATGAGCTTGGCGAGATAAGCCTGCTCTCCCTTACCAAAGACCTGAAGTACATCAAAAGAGAACTCGTCAAAAAATCCACTCAAAGTAAGACCAGGTCTGTTTACCTTGTTTTTGGTGAGCATATTTCCAAGTGACTGCTTACCCGCTATACAACGAAGGTGCAATTCACTCTTGGGACCACAATCCATACTCAAAAGATCTAAAATCGAAATGCCTGCCATTGCTGCTCCTTCCTAGCTCACAAGAGATAGCTATGTTCAGTATATACTCCGAGCCCTGCGCTCGCAAGCTGTGCTGCAGGCTCGACGCAAGCTACCAGCTGCGGCGCTGCGCGTAACGCGATGCAACGAAGAAAATGAGCATAACGACGATAAGACTTATCGTAGAAAGCGCAGCTGCCTCTGGTATATATTTTCGCGCGAGCATAGCATATTGCACGACAGGAAGCGTAGGAAAGACGCGTCGCGCCTGCATCGTATAAACGATACTAAACTCCGCAAGACTTATGGCAAAAATCTGCAAAGACACCCCTATCCATATAGGTCTCAGGATCGGCAGCTCTATATACCAAAAGCGCGATATGCCACTGAGCCCATCGATAGCGCCCGCCTCAAGCACACTGCGCGGAAGAGACCTCACATGAGGCACAAGGAAAGAATAAGCGATAGGCACACTGATAAGCACATAACCCGCTATGAGCATATATACAAGAGGCATCCCCGTGCGCAGAGACATATACAACAAGATGATACCAAGAAATCCGCTAGAAAAGCCTATGAGCGGCATCACGACATGCGATGTCCACCACCGTTCGAGGCGCGCGAGACTATAGGCGATAGTGGTACTCACGACAGCACTCACACATCCGAGCACAAGGCTGTTGAGACAAGAACGCCATACAGGGAAAGGCACAGCCCCCCGCACGAGACGCCCCCATGCCTCGAAGTTCCATGCACCACTCAATGGATTGTGCATACCCTGCAAGAGACTGAGCGCAACAATGCCCCCCTCAAAAAGCAACAAGAGACACGCGAAACCTTTGAGCCAGCCCGGCATATAGCGACCCAGCTGACTTCGAGGCACCACATCAGAATGAGAAATCACATCGTGAGCTGCGCGCTTCGTGCTATAACTCATAAGGGCGGGCAGCCCCAAGAGAATAGTCCACTGCACGAGCCCAAAGACGAGTGCTTTCCCAAAATCGCCACTCCCCCTCAGAGCGTGCGAAATCTCCACCTCGAGGGTGGCATGCCTCAGCCCGCCCAGCGAAAGCACGATCAACAATGACGCGAAGCAAAAACTAAACACGAGATAGGCAGCTCGCAAGATATGGTGTTTGATGAGGGGAAGATAGATATGCCAAAACAACTGCAGAGGTCTCGCCCCCTCGCTGATAGCGGCTTCTATGGTACTCTTGCCTATGGCGCGCAGCCCCTGCCCTATGTAGGCGACGAAAAGTGGCGCATTATAGAAGGTGTTGGCAATAAGGATGGCTCCCAGCGTGTAGGACATAGGCTTGAAGACATCGAAGCTCCAAAGATATGCAAACACGACGACGAGCGATATAGCAGGAAAAAAAAAGGGAATAAAAATGAGACTTTCGAGCCCTCGCGAGAGCCTGCTCTGCGAGAATCCGACATACCACCCCGCTGGCAAGGCGAAGACAAGCGCACATATAACACTCAGCCCCGCCTGCACGAGAGAATTGCGCAACAAGGGTGCCATGCCTTGTGACACCCTCGCGAGATGCCCCCACGCCAATCCGTCTGCCCCCATGAAGCTCAGAGCGAAGACCAGCAAGGGAAGCAACCAAAGCGCAGTATAGCCAAGAGATATGAATATGCCCAAAAGCGTAGAAGCTTTGGCTCTCATCCTTACTCCTGCATAATCTCAATAAAGCGAGTTTTCATCTCCTCGACCTTCTCAGACGAAAGCCCCATAGGAAGACGCACAATGCGATCGGCGAAAGGCACGCCCGCATACTCCGCCGGAAGCTTGTAGGCGGTTACGGGGAGCATATAATTTTGTTCAAGCATAGTTTTTTGGAATTCTGGGTCCCAAAGGGCGTCCATAAAGCTCTTGGCTGCGGACTTGATATGCTTTTTGGCTACGAGGGCTGCGCCCTCGAGGTAGATATAGCCACCCTCCTCGGGGATAAAGGAATCGAACTTACCGTCGGTGAAGTAGAGGTCGCTGGTAGCGAAGCCCATCATCATAGGTGCCTCCCCTGCCTGCAACTTGGCAAATGCCTCGCTCCACCCTGGGGCAACTGCAAGTACTGCTGGCTTCATACGCGTCCAGAACTCCTCCCACTTATCGCCATAGAGTGCATAAGACCAGAGCATGACCTCCTGTCCCGTGAGAGAGCGAGGATCCTCCACAATCAAAGATCGACCGCCCATGGCAATCATATCCTCAAAGCTGCGTGGTGGAGTAGCGAGGGTTGTCGTATTGTAGTTAACAGCAAGCGCACCGTAGTCGAAAGCGCTTACATACCACTCAGGATCCATCACAAAGTCCTCACTCTGGAGACGATCGGTGCCCTTTGGCTTGTAGGGAGCGAGGAAGCCCTTCTCCTTAGCCTGAGTTGCGTTAATCGCAGTGAGACCCATTACGATGTCTGCCTTGGGGTTGTTTTTCTCGAGCTCAAGCATAGAAACGAGCCCATTTACTGGAACGAACTCCACCTCAATGCCCTTGGTGTCTTTAAGCCAAGGAATGAGTGTATCGTTCATAAAGGACATAGATTCTGGCCCGTATACGACGAGCTTTGTATCCTCTTTTTTGGTACATCCGCTAAAAGTGGTCAAAGCGACCATAAAAAGTATAAGCACAGCACAAACACGCGCACATGCCGACCATGTGTTTTTCATAAAACCTCCCATTGGGAGAGCTCTGTATCCCTACGCTGGCATTACCCAGATCAGGTGCGGTCGGGGCAAGGCCCCCTCTCAGCAATAAGCTCCCGTTGATAGAGAAAGCCTATCAAAAGCGCTGCGAGAGAGCAAGACCTCTCGAGACTTACGAAGTGACCCTACTCCTGCATGATCTCGATAAAGCGAGCCTTCATCTGCTCCACCTTGGCGAGGTCGATACCCATAGGCGTGCGAACAATGCGCTCGGCAAAAGGCACGCCAGCATAACTCTCGGGGAGCGCGTAATCGGTCACGGGGAGCATCCCGTTCTTCTCGAGCATGATCTTCTGGAATTGCGGGTCCCAGAGGGAGTTCATAAAACTCTTGGCTGCGGGCTTGATCTGCTTTTTGGCAATGAGGGCAGCACCCTCGAGGTAGATATAGCCGCCTTCCTCAGGGATATAGGAGTCACATGTTCCGTCCGCGAAGTAGAGGTCGCTCGTCACGAAGCCTATCATAAGCGGTGCCTCGCCATCTTTGAGCGCAGTGTAAGCGCTGTTCCAGTCCGGAGCAACACCGTATATCGCAGGCTTCATATAGCGCCAGAAGTCCTCCCAGCCATCGCCATAGAGCGCGTAAGACCAAAGGAGCATTTCTTGACCGGTGGCTGAGTGTGGGTTTTGAACGACGAGGAAGTTCTCCCCGAGTTCAGGCATATCGACAAAACGGCGTGGTGGGTTCTCAGCGAGGGCGGCATTATAGGTGATTGCGAGCGCGCCATAATCAAAAGCGCTTACATACCACTCAGGATCCATCACGAACTCAGCTGCGGCGAGACGGTCTGCACCGTTGGGCTTGTAGGGAGCGAGGAGACCTTTGTTTTTGGCCTCTGTTGCGGTGAGGGTGGTGAGCCCTATGACGACATCTGCCTTGGGGTGTTTTTTCTCTGCTTCGAGCATATCGACAAGCCCCTGCACGAGGACGAAATCGACATCTATGCCTTTGGTCTCCTTATACCAGCTGGAGAGTTCCTCCTCCATAAAAGCCATTGATGCAGGAGCATAGACTACGACCCTATTTTTGTTGGAACAGCCTGCGAAACTTGCCACTGTAAACAAGGCAAAAAACACGAGCAAAGACACGGCATAAGCGTTGCGCAAAGGTCGCGCAGTAGTGCGCAAGGTCATATATCTATACTTCATAAAGAACTCCTCTGCAAAAGCCTATCAAAAGCAAGGCGTCGTAGCAAGTTCCCCTGGCGCAGCCCTGCTGCGAAGCGCTAGCTCCCCTAACGCGACACGCTCATCGCTTGCACGATAACACATGAAGGTCTCACACATCTCGCAACACAACACGCGCCCTACAAGGCAGCGCGCCCCACAGGGCGACGCGCGCCTCAGCTCCCACTCGCGGGGCGCGCAAAAATCGCGAGCAAAAGCACGGGAGATTATGGACGAGGACTACGCTCTTTGGTACTATAATGTATAGCTGTTGTGCAAAATCGCACAATACAAACAACAAGTGGGAGGCTTTATGGCAAATCGTTTTATCTTCTTGGGAAAGCCAGGTGCTGGTAAGGGTTCTATAGCTAAGATTTTCGCAAAGAAAGAAGGCTATATACATATCTCAACAGGAGATCTTTTTAGAGCACATATATCAAACGAGACCCCTATCGGTCTTGAAGTAAAGGCTATATTGGACAAGGGCGACCTCGTTCCCGACGAAATCACCACCCGTATGGTAAACCACTGCCTCAGCGCACCCGAGCTCAAAGACAAGCATGTCATCCTCGACGGTTTCCCTCGCACCCTCGCTCAGGCAACTGCCCTCGATCAGTTCTGCGATGTAACCGCAGCTATTATGTTCGATCTCGAGGACGAAGAAGTCATCAAGCGCTTGAGCGGACGCCGCGTAGCTAAGGAGTCTGGTGCGATCTACCACGTACTCTTTAACCCACCAAAGGTAGAGGGCATCTGCGACATCTCTGGCGAGGCACTCATCCAGCGCGATGATGACAAGGAAGACGCAATCCGTCACCGCCTCGATGTATACGAAGAGCTCACACGCCCCCTCGTTTCCTACTATGAGCTCAAGGACAAGCTCGTTGTCGTTCCTGCTACAGGCTCCATCGACACCGTCTTTGAGACTGCTAAGCAACTCATGGATGCATACAAATAAGGAATACCATGGATAAAAGAACCACTATTGCTACCCTGGGTACCCCAAAAATCAAATCTCCCCTCGCCAACGAACACGGCAAGTCGGAGAACAAAAACTACTTCGTCTCCGATAATGCGCGCGTGCTTCACGAAATCGCTTTCGCAAAAGGCACCGCGACTACCAAGGACTTGGAGAGCCGATCTATGCTCGAAAGCGCTGGACCTCGCGAGAAGATTTATTTCAACCCCGCCCATGTCCACGCAGCCATCGCAACCTGTGGTGGTCTCTGCCCTGGGCTCAACAATGTCGTGCGCGCCATCGTGCGCTGCTTGTGGTATGCCTATGGCGTGCGCCGCATCACCGGTATCCCCTATGGCTACCAAGGGCTCTTGCCAGAGAATAGCTTTAGCCCCATAGAGCTCGACCCAAGCGTCGTAGACGACATCCAGCAGACCGGTGGTACCATTTTGGGATCGGCTCGCGGTGGAGGCAAGCGCGTAGAAGAAATCGTAGATGCGCTCGTTTCTATGAACATCAATATGTTCTTCTGCATAGGTGGTGACGGTACCTTGCGCGGTGCGGCCGACATCGCAGACGAAATCGAGAAGCGCGGTCTCAAGATTGCTGTAGTCGGCATCCCCAAGACCATCGACAATGACTTGTCATTTATCCAGCGCTCTTTTGGTGTGGATACCGCCGTATCGCTCGCAGTACAAGCAGTGCGTGGCGCCAACGTCGAGGCAAACAACGCCATCAACGGTATCGGCCTCGTAAAGATTATGGGAAGACACGCTGGCTTCCTCGCTGCACTCACCTCCCTTTCTATGAGCGATGTAAACTTCTGTCTCATCCCAGAAAGCCCCTTTGACCTCTACGGCGAAAACGGCTTCCTCGAGCACCTCAAAAAGCGTATTATTGCTCGTGGTCACGCTGTAATCCTCGTTGCCGAAGGCGCGGGACAAGAACTTATGGAAGACTCGGGGAGAACTGATGCTTCGGGCAATAAGAAGCTCGGAGATATAGGAGTATTCCTAAAGGACGCGATCAAAGAATACCTCAGCAAGGAAGAAGTGCCATTTAATCTCAAGTACATCGATCCAAGCTATATCATCAGAAGTGCTCCAGCCAATGCCAACGACTCTGCATACTGTGCACGACTTGGTGCTATGGCAGTGCATGCAGCTATGGCTGGTAAAACCAAGCTTCTCGTAAGCCTCGTCAACGATAAGTACATCCACATCCCTATTGCAACAGCAGTCGCTGAGAAGAACGAGATAGACATAGAGGGTGCACTTTGGCGAGATGTCCTCGAGAATACCCGACAGCCAGCCTGCATGAAGAACAAGCAGCGCTAAGAGCTATAGTCGTACGGGCGACAGTACTCGCAGTCGCGACAAACACTTTTACACGAGCACAACTCGACGAAAGCGCTTCATAAGAATAAGGGCATTGCAAAGATCTTCTGGTAAGAAGAGTCTCTGTAATGCCCTATTTTTGTATTTTGTATTCTAGCCTTTAGCGATTTTTCAGCTAAGAGCTTGTGACACAATTAAATGCTGCGAACGACGCGGAAACCTACATCTGGTGCCTCACCCTCTAAAGTATACTCAGAATAATAAAAACCAAGCACTGAATATGAAGCGGTATTACTCCAAGCACCACTACGCTGTAAACGCTTACCACTAGCAAATGGTGCTACTGGATTTGTATCATCTCCAGCCTTAGGGGTATCGATACCATCATACATCCATTCCCAAACATTACCACT
>PDWI01011773.1_pt1 | contig 11452 bp, 10 predicted proteins | sample 1430891 | NCBI WGS metagenome assembly PDWI01 (sample SAMN01162508, study PRJNA174530) | Oral metagenome, whole genome shotgun sequencing project. | biome: Marine environment; feature: Marine mammal; material: Swab sample of the gingival sulcus; isolation source: swab sample of gingival sulcus... | reverse complement strand
TTAGATACTATTCATAGAAAAACCAAAACCGGATTTGTACAAGAAATAGCGAGGTATCAAGCACAAAATTGTCAAGGATGCCCATTGCGATGCTTGTGTCATAAATCAAAGGCTAATAGAATAATACAACGAAATTATAACCTGTTACGATTAAAGAAGAAAGCCAAAGCATTATTATTAAGTGAACAAGGTATTAATAAAAGGAAACAACGTCCATGGGATATTGAAGCGGTCTTTGGGAACATCAAACAAAACATGAACTTTAAACGGTTTTTCCTTAGAGGATTAGAAAAAGTGACTACCGAAATAGGATTAATTGCAATGGCACACAATTTAAAGAAGCTTAGCTTGATACAAGTAGCTTACTAAAGGGGTAAGTTCCTCTTTTTTCAATGTTCTAAAAAAAACAACCTCAACCGAATGCTAAAACAGCAAAAAAAGAAATCGCCTAAAAATTACTTTTTAGACGATCTCTTCTCATTTGGTTAAAATGTTTTTGTAAAATAAATTTGTGTTTTTGTTTTAAAATTTATTCTGCTTCGGGAGACATTAATTTATATACAAGGCCTGCTAAAGCTGCGCCTAAAATAGGAGCTAACCAGAACATCCAAAGTTGTCCCAAAGCCCAATCGCCTGCAAAAATAGCTTGACTGGTACTTCTTGCGGGGTTTACAGAAGTATTGGTCACAGGAATACTTATCAAGTGTATTAAGGTTAAAGCCAAACCAATAGCTATACCGGCAAAACCTTTAGGTACTTTAGAGTGTGTAGCTCCCAATATCACTATCAAGAACATAAAAGTCATCACTATTTCGGTTACAAAAGCTGATAACAAGCCATAACCACCGGGAGAATGTTCTCCATATCCATTGGCAGCAAATCCACCTATTTCAAACCCGGCTTTACCACTGGCAATGACAAACAAAGTGGCTGCACCAACTATACCACCCAATACCTGAGCAGCTATATATGGTAATACATCTTTGCCGTCGAATCTACCACCCAACCATAACCCTATGGATACAGCGGGATTAAAATGTGCGCCGGAAATATGTCCTAAAGCATATACCATGGTCAGCACTGTTAAACCAAATGCCATGGATACGCCTACAAAACCTATGCCTAATTCAGGATATCCTGCTGCTAAAACAGCGCTTCCACAACCACCTAATACCAACCAAAAGGTACCAATAAATTCTGCAATTAATTTCTTCATCGTTTTATCTATTTTAATTAATTAATATTTAACTTTTACAGACTGCTACTCCCAAAAACATGCCAAACCTTTAAAAATCAATAGTTAAAATTGTTGTCTTTGATTTAAAAGTTTGATTATATGTGTTTTGTAATATATAAAAAAAGAGGGTATTCTGTTAAATACCCTCTTTTAATCATATTGTAAATTATAATTTTAGAACTTGCTCAACTTGATACCAAAGTTGATAGTTCTGGGTTGACGGGGACCATATACATAACCGGCATCGCGGAATACACCTTTGTCAAAATCATCCTGGTATTGATTGAAGATATTTTTAACACCGGCAAATAATTGCAATTCGGTTTCGTGGTTTTTATTGATATCTATATCGTAAGAGATTTGGAAATCAGCTGTTAAGAAAGACTTAGATTTTACCAATTCTTCGCCTACAATCACATCACCTTCGTTCATTACACCATTTGCAATAGCATCGTCGTAGTCTGCCTTAGACAAACCAAAGTGAGGCACCAACATAGATCCTGTGTAATTCAAAGAGAAGTTGGTGTTTAAGTGATGCGTAGGTTTCCAGATAAGGGTAGCATAACCGTATTGGTCTGGTGTGCGTAAGAATTTATCCTCGAAACTGGTATCTTCTTCGCCCCATTGCTGTGCAGTATCGTAAGTACTTTGCTGAAGGGTAAAACCAAGTTGCGCCTCCAATGTTTTGGTAATATAAGATTTAAACTCAATATTTACACCCATTACTTTAGCGCCATCCGTAGCATTTACACGTGTGTACAATACGTTGCCTAAAGAATCGGGGTCGCTAAAATTTGAAGCAAATGGGTCTTTTAGTTGGGTATAGAAACCTTCAACCAATACATTGTTGGGAGAACTGCCTAAGTTAAAATCCATATTCAAAGAAGCTGTGATGGAATGAGACGTCTCTTGTTCTAAATCGGGATCGTTAACAGTAATCACTCTTTTGGCACCGGACACTTCTATATGCAAGTCTTCATTAAATACCTGAGGGGCTCTATAACCTTTGGCATAGCCTACACGCACACGTACATCGGGTGTGATTTTGTATAACAAGCTGGCACGGGGCACAAATACACCATTGCTATTGTCTTTATTAGACTTGTTTTCTAAATCTTTTACCATATAATAATCGTAGCGAGTACCCAAAGACAAATTAAATTTGTCTGATTTCCAATCTTGTTGGATAAAAGAACCTAAGGTATTAATACTTTGGTCAACAATAGTCATATTAGCGAGCCCACCGGTACCCAATTTTTTGTCATTCAACAAATCGTTGCTATTATCTATACCAAAAATAGTGGTAGAAGTAGGGAATAAGAAGTTTTTAGAATTAAGCACATATTGGGCACCAGCCGAAGTACTTAAATCGGTGGTTTTGCCATAGGCATTAGGATCTTGTTCGCCACCATAATAAGAAGCTCTATCTACATGTTGGGCAGCACCATACACTGTTAATTTATCGTGTTTGCTATTGGTATATAATTCATAAGCCAAGTTACCACCGCTTATTAAGTGGCTTACTTGCTCTGCTATATCAGCTTCATGAGGCAAATAATTTAATTTATTACCACCTCTGCGGTATTCGCTAATGCGGTAACCATCAAAAGACAATTTGCTCTTAGCATTGAATTTGTGGAACGCATTCACACCAAAAGTAGTGTTTTTCATTTCTACCAATTCGGTATAACCATCGTTATCGTTATCAAAACCATCTCTATCACGCAACATAGCATATACATAACCACCTGTTTTTTCATCGTCAGATACAATAGACCCATTTACGCTAAATTGCTCGTCTATAGCAGGATCGCCACCATCTTTGGCGCCTACACCTATCACACCCACACGGTTTTCAATCTCAAAAGTGTTGCGACGGGTTTCTTTGGTAATAATATTTACAGTACCCGCTATGGCATTACCACCAAAAAGGGAAGAACCACCACCGCGTACAATCTCCAAGCGTTCTATCATATTGGCAGGTATCATTTCTAAAGCATACACACCTGCCAAACCACTAAATACAGGGCGGCTATTCATCAATACTTGTGTGTAGTGTCCCTCTAGTCCATTCATTCTCAACTGAGTAAATCCACAGTTTTGACAGTTGGTTTCTGTTCTAAGACCGGGCGTAAACACCAAACCTTCTGCTAAGTTTACAGACTGGGTAATGTTTAAAAGCTTAGGGCTAAGAGAAGTAATTACCACAGGCGACTCTCTACGGTTGGTTTGGTTTCTATCGGCACTTACCACAACTTCGTCCATGTGCATTACATCTTCTTGCACTTGGAATTTAACTTCTATAGTTTTGTTTGGTACTAATGTTACCTCTTGTGTTGCAGATTTATAACCAACGGCAGACGCTTTAAGGGTATAGGTGCCTGCAGGCAAATGTACCATTTTAAAATGACCTGTGGCATCTGTCATAGTAGCCAAGGTGGTGCCGTCAATAGAAATGGTAACATAAGGCACATGTTCGCCATTGCATTGTACATCACCAACAATATTGGCATCTGTTTTTGCTTTCTGGGCATATACAGAAGATAGCCCAAGTACAAGCATCATTAAAATTGAAAGTTTTTTAATCATTTTGTTGATTTTTAATAAGTTATTGTTTTTTAAATTAAAAATTAATAGTTAAAAATTAAGAATTAGGTTAATGTGATAATTTGGTAATGCGATAATGTGATAATTCGGTAATGTGATAATGTCGTAATAAGTCGGGAAACGAACACCCCAAACCCCTAAAGGGGCTTCTGACAATAAGAAACGTATTAATAATTGCTAATTGTTCATTGCTAATTACTAATTACTAATTACTAATTGCTCTTTGTTAATTACTAATTGTTTATTGCTAACAACCAATGTAACCTTATCACCTATCGCTTATTGTTTATAAAAAAGGTGGTGATTTATTTTGAGAAAAAGGAATATACAATAAGGTATACAATAACCGAGTATCTTCTTTTATAAATGTTTTCTGAGCAACTGCAAATATAAATATGCCAATGGCAAAAAACACAAACAACATATGATAAGACATATGCAATAGCCACAATTCTTGTGTGGTATGTGTATGCCCTGCATCCTTAGAACCGTTGTGTGCTGTGTGTTTTTGGTAAGGATGCGCATGTATTGTTACAGTGCCATCGGATAATCTATGAGAATGCACAAACAAAGCGTTGTTAATCACCTGATAAGCAAATAAGCATAACAAGATAGTAACAAACACATTACACAAGACTGTATGTCTAAAATCACGCTGCTGCATACTGTTATATATACTTTAAAAAAACTTTACTTTTATGCTAAAAAATAAAGAAGAAATAAAGTAATGTTTTACCGAATTTAAAACCGGCGCAAAAGTATAATAAAAACAACTACAAACAAGCCTTTTTAAGAAAATACCTATTTGTGGGTATATTAAAGTCGGGTAGATGTGTGCAGATCCTAATGGCTTAACAGAACCTTTAGCTAACCTACAGGATACCAGTTTGTCTGCTGTAACCGGTTTTCAATACAATACGACTTATTATTGGAAAGTGGTGGCTAAAAATGGCGTTGGTGCATCGGAAGATTGTGCTGTGTATAGTTTCACTACACAAGAAAATCCATTTTTGCCTTATTGCGGTATTACTTACGAACAACTTGTAATGCCTATTAGCAATGTAATATTTGCAGGCATCAACAACACATCTGATGCTGAGGCTTTCTCTTGTTACGAAGATTTTATTGATATTGCCGGAGAAGTGGAGCAAGGTGGTTCTTACGACTTGATATTGCAAGCAAATACTTTTGGTGATTACGAATTTAGATTTATAGCTTTTATAGGTTGGAATCAAGATGGTATATTTGCAGGAGAAAATGAGGTATATCCCATTACAGAGACTATTCAAAACTCAACCGGAACAGATAATGAATTGGCTATGCGCACCATTCAAGTGCCGGCAAATGCTGTATTGGGCTCTACACGAATGAGAATTAAGTCGGAAAGCATTAATGAAGGCGGAACCGGAGCATATTATGATCCTTGTGGTGGTATGTACGGACAAGCAGAAGATTATACTATAGAGGTAATACGACCAGATAACATCAATGAGTTTGAAGATAGTAAGGTGTCTGTGTATCCTAACCCCACATCGGGCATGTTTAAAGTGTCTCTCAACTTAGCACAGACAGATAATGTTTTGCTTACTGTTTTCAATAGCAATGGTGAGCAGGTAAGGAGCATGCGCCTCAACAACGTTAAAACCTTGACTCAAGACATAGACATGAGCGGTAAGGGTATTTACACTATCCAAATAAGAACCGGAAACAATGTGATAACTCGTAAACTCATTGTGCAATAAAACAATTTGAGCATTATAAAATAAACAGGAAAAGGTTGGGTGCAAACTCAACCTTTTTTATTTAACACACGATACTTTACTGTTTCAATTTCGCTCTATACACCGCAGTTTCAAGGGGAAATGATACGATATGTTTCGATTCCACACTTTCATATTTGATTCTCCAACTTTTTAACAGCCCCGTAGATTTTTTCCTTATATTTGCGTTTTATTACTAAAAAATTATATAAGGGAATATCTAAAAATGCAAACTTCTTCGTTGTTTCATAAAAACAAATACAAATATCGGTATTTTATTTGGGTTTACATTTTTATTTAAAAACAAAGAATATGAAAGCTAGATTATTAATTTATTTTCTTGGCGTATTAATAATGATGTCAAGTTGCGAATCAAATAAAGATTTAACCTTAATTAAGATTGAAAATAAGCTTGATTCGGAAATTTATATTGAACTTTGGGGATATCCTGCTGAAGGATATCAGAATAATAAAGCAAGTGCATTTGATGGAATAATTGAGCCTGATAGTTCTTTTATAATTGAATTGAATAACACTGATATTTATAAGAAAACGCATGATATTTCACCAGTTTATGATTTTGCTGAATATGAAGGTTTTGAAATTTTTATTTATCAACCATTAGATCAAGAAACTGTAATTTATGATGACAGCTCGAAAGATACTTTATATCTTGAACGATTTGACTTAAATTATTTAGTGGATAAAGGTCATAAACTTATTGTTGTTGAGTAAGAACGCAAGCAATAAAATCTATGACTAAACTGAAAATAACAACACGTCCGGAGTTTGATTTTAATTCGATTGATAGTATGTGTCCGGAGATAATGTAGATTTGGCTTTAAATCTAAAGAAAGAATAATAAACTGTAAAGAAACCAACTAAAAACTATTGATATGGCATTTTACAATTATTTAAAATACGATTTTAAATCGGCTGCTGATAGAAAATTTGTAGCCCAACGACTTGTTCAGCTAAAAAAACAATTAGATAAAGAAATCCCTAAAAAAGATGCAGAAACCAATTTACTTATTGGAACGTGGAATATTAGAGATTTTGGCAAGTCTAATAGACGTGGTTTTGGTAAAAGAACCAAAGATAGCCTGTACTATATTGCTGAAATCATTTCCGCGTTTGATATTGTGGCTGTACAAGAAGTAAATGAATTGGGTGAATGGTCAAAAGTTATGAAAATACTTGGGCCTTCCTGGGCATATATTGCTACTGATGTATCGGATTCAAGAAGTGGTGGCAATGGCGAAAGAATGACATTTGTGTATGATACCCGAAAAGTATGGTTTAAGAATATTGCAGGGGAAATAGTGTTGCCTAATAGTCTTATAATTAGCACATCGGAGTTAACATCCTCTGATGATAAATTAATAACAGGAAAACAATTTAGAAGAACACCATATATAGTTTCTTTCCAATCAGGTTGGTTTAAATTCGATTTATGTACTGTTCATATATATTATGGGCAAGGAAGTGATGGTTTAGCACAACGTATTAAGGAAATAGAAACAATTGCAAAATATTTAAGTGATCGTGTTGACAAGAAACTAAAAAAAGAACATAAGGCAACCATATTATTGGGGGATTTTAATATTGTTAGACCGGATCATGATACCATGAATGCTTTGGAGGATAATGGTTTTGTTATACCAAAAAATATAAGGGAGAGTACCTCTAATATCCTTGAAACAAAACACTATGATCAAATAGCATTTAAGAGTGACAAGGAAATTATTGACAATGTAGAGAGTGACTCTGAAAATAATTCCGGAGTTTTTAAGGTTATGGAATCCGTATTTACTACTTCAGAAGAGGATTTTAAATTTTATGAAGATAAAGTTAAAAAGACAAGTAACTCAAAAGAGGAACGATATCTTCAGAATAATGGTGTGCGAGGGTATTATGAAAAATACTGGAGAACATATCAAATGTCGGATCATAATTTGCTATGGGCCAGAATTAAAACTAACAATAGTCTAAAATACTTAAATAAAATAATTCAATAAAAATTGGTCTTGACTTTTATTGCCGTCTGCCTTGCAACATATGCAGCCCTTTGGATATATGAATGAATAGTTGTAATTTTGCCCACAATTGAAATATATACGCAATATAAAGTATTTAGAGTTGTCTATTTTGAGCGCTTGTGTTTCAAAACCGCCACAGCATATATGCTTAACCGTTAGAAATAACCTAAAAAAATATTACGAGTGAAAGAAAACACAGCAGAATATTACGTTTACGTTTACATTGACCCAAGAAATTTTGAGGAATTTTATTACGGAAAAGGAAAAGGGAATCGAAAAGATGCACATTTGAATGACAAGTCGGATTCTGAAAAATCCAAGCGAATTAAGGAAATCCAAAAAGCAGGTTTAAGTCCAATTATTAAAGTAATCGCAAAAGAACTAACTGAAAGAGAAGCTTTTATGGTAGAAAAAACTTTGATTTGGAAATTAGGTAAGAATCTAACCAATCAATCTTCTGGGCATTTTGCTGAAAAATTTCGCCCCCACAATACAATGCATCTTAATTTACCATATTTCGATTTCAAAAATGGACTGTATTATGTTAATGTTGGAGAAGACGACCACAGAAATTGGGATGATTGTAGAAGATATGGTTTTTTGACAGCTGGTCAGCACAAAAAATATAGTGATCCAATCCGAACATTAATGCAAGGAGATATCGTTGTTGGATATCTGAAAGGATTTGGCTATGTTGGAGTTGGACGTGTAAAAGAGCAAGCGGTTAGGGTAAATGATTTTAAAATTGACGGAAAGTTGCTAAACACGCTCGATTTAAAAAATTTTGGAATTTATGACAATTGTGAAAATGAAAATTCGGAATTCCTAATAAAAGTTGAGTGGATTAAAAGTGTTGACCGAAAGAATGCAAAGTGGAAACCTAAAGAAGGACTTTTTTCATCTCAGTTGATTAAAGCTTCTTTACAAAGTCAACCGAAAACAATAGAATTTCTTGAAAAAGAATTTGATATAAACTTTAACGACATAATGTTAATGGAATAAAGGATAAGACAGTTACCAACACAACAAAACTATAAGCGGCGCATAGCACCCAGCGTGGAGAGCCTCCTCTTTATACCTTTGGGTTAAACCTGCCCGATCTACCCCTCCCCATTAAAAAACATTATCTTATCATTCCTTTTCTTATTCCCCCAACCAAAGCCATTGAAAATCTAAGGTCTTTACAGGCTCTATCTGTAGCTGAATAGTATAAAATCCTTTTTTTGGGAAGGTCAGCGTGCCTATTTTATGGGATTCAAAGCGTTTTATATGCCAATCCATATTGGGCTCGCCCACCGTTAGCCTACCCACTTGCAGTGCTTGCTCTATGCTATCTTGTGCCGATACCACACGGATACTCCCCTCTGGCTTGTTGCCTGCATAATAATAAGAGGCGTCTGCATGCAAGCTGCAAGGCTGGTCTATATATATTTGCCACTCCAACGTCTGCAAACTGTCTATGGCTATATGTGCAGGGATAGAACCAAATTTTTGGGCTGGGGTAATAGGTTGTATAGGCTTAGCGCTCAAAGCATTGGCAGGATTGAGCTGGTAACCACCCTGTACGTTGATAGCCACAAAATTGCTTTTGCTGTTGGGGTAGGTATCGTATTCTACTACTACTACGGGTACATAGGGGTCGGGACTTTCTTTGGGCAACTCTATTTGGGTGAGCACGTCTGTATGCCAAAACTGTAAAGGAGTTCGGGTGCTGTCGCTTAGCATATACACTTTTTGGGGAAACGCTTGCAGGTTATCCTGCCCCAATCGTTCAAATCTTTATCCAAATCGAAGGCTTGGGTATGGTATATAGCCTCGCCATGGGTGTGGAGCCATGCGCCTATCTTTTGCAGGCGGTCTGTTATTTCGTAGGGCACATCGCCATTGGCACGCGGTCCTATATTGAGTACCATATTGCCATTGAGACTTACATTGCCAATTAAATTATGCAACAAAGTAGAGGTAGATTTCCATTGCTCTTCATAAGCCGAAAAGCCCCAGGAGTGCGCCACCGTAGCGGGCGATTGCCACGGGAAATCTTCTTTGGTTTGTCCTAATTCGTTATCGTTTAAAGTTTTAAAATCTATATCCTTGTCCTCGTTTAAGCTAAGCCCCAAGCGGGAATTAATCAAACAATTGGGCTGCAATTGGCGAATCAACTGCTTGAGCTGCAAGAGTTGTTCCTTAGCTATAATAGATTGAGAGTGGTGTATCCACATATCGAACCATAGCATAGATATATCGCCATAGTTGCTTAGCAATTCCTTTATCTGCGGCATTACTTTTTGCTGCCAATAGGTATCGTATTGCGCCGGAGTAATAGGATATATCTCTTTGTCGTGGCGCCACCCCATAGGATGTTCCCAATCTATCCAATGCGAATAATACAAACCCAACTTAATACCATGTTTGCGACAAGCCTCTGCCAATTCTTTCACTATATCTCGTTGGTTTTTGGTATAATGACTCACATTATAATCGCTTGCTTTGCTATTCCACAACGCAAAACCATCGTGGTGTTTAGCCGTAAAAATAATATACTTCATACCGGCCTGTTTGGCAGTCAACACCCATTGCTCAGGCTCTATTTTATCCCAATCAAAACGGTCTAATAGTTTTACATATTCGTCTTTAGCAATGCTATTGCGGTAATAAATCCATTCGGCATAGTTGTTATTGTAGCGCAATTTTTCACCTTTCCACAATCCCTCGGCACCGCTATAAATACCCCAATGGATAAACATACCAAAGCGACTGTCTACAAACCATCGGCTACGTTCATTGGCTTGCTTTTGGGCATACAAAGGCACTATGCCGGTGCATGCAGAAAGCATGATTAATACAAAGTATAAGAGCAATTTTTTCATTTGTTTGTATTTTCGTTCCTCAAACCTACTCGAACTGACATAAATAGGTGCCTGTCACATCGAGTGAATCTGCGAAGAATGAGCAGATTTGTATCGAGATGCCGCATTGTCACATTAGCAAATTAGCATATTATCACATTATCACATTACCAAATTATCACATTACCAAATTACCGCATTACCGCATTGTCAATTTTATTTAGCGCCAAAGATATGATTTTTTCCATGGTAAAGGCTAATTAACAATGAAATAAAAAAAATGCTGTACATTTCAATAAAAGTAGTATCTTTGCAGCGAAATTGGCAATGGCCTCTTTCCTCAACAGTTTGATAAAGCTTTTGAGTAGAAGAAATAAGAGGGGGACACTAAGTCCCCTTTTATTATACATTATTTTTAGTGGTTGATTTTAAATGATTGATAAACAGGGCGTAATAGAATTGGTAGAGGCTTATTTAGAAGATAAAGAGCCCTTTTTGGTAGAGGTACAATACGCGGCTGCCAACCAAGATATTAAGGTTTTTATCGATAGTGATACAAGAGTGGATATAAGCGATTGTGTAGCTTTGAGTCGCTATTTAGAGGGTAAAATGGACAGAGATGAGCAAGATTTTAGTCTTGATGTGTCGTCTGCGGGACTGGATATGCCTTTAAAATTGCCACGACAATATAAAAAATACATGGGCAAACAATTGGTTGTATTGCTCAAAGACGGACAAAAAATGCTATTGCGCTTGCAGGATGTGCAAGATAATGTTATAAAAGGTTTGTGGGTAGAAAAAAATCTGAAAGCCAAAAAAGGCATCCCCAAACGTTATATAGAAAAAGAGATAATAGACATAGCAATAGATACGATAAAAGAAGCAAAAATAGATTTAGATTATAATTTATAATACCATGGCGAAGCAAGAATCAAAAATGAGTTTGATCTCTACCTTTCAAGA
>PDWI01009142.1_pt1 | contig 11452 bp, 9 predicted proteins | sample 1430891 | NCBI WGS metagenome assembly PDWI01 (sample SAMN01162508, study PRJNA174530) | Oral metagenome, whole genome shotgun sequencing project. | biome: Marine environment; feature: Marine mammal; material: Swab sample of the gingival sulcus; isolation source: swab sample of gingival sulcus... | reverse complement strand
CCAAAATCCCTTCCAGCTTCAATTTGCGATAGAGCTGTTGCCGCTCACCGGAAAACATCTCTGCCGCCTCGCTGTCTGCCCTGGTAAACGCGGCGTGGATCTTCTCTTTTATGTTGCGGGAGCGGATCACAATAAAATTCCACGGCTGCATAAAGCCAACGGATGGTGCATGGTGGGCGGCATAAAGGATTCTGCTCAACACCTCATCGTCAACGGGATCAGGCAGAAACTGTCCGCGCACATCACGCCGGGAAAAAATCACCCTGTAGAGGGCATCTCTCTCCTGCCCGGTTATCTCCCCTTGCTGTTTTTCAGATTCAATCATCTATCTCCTCTATGACGTTTGTACAAGATCCTGCAACTGCCGGCATACAGCCGCTGCATTACAGTTCTGTAAAGATATCAGCCTGGTCAAAACGGGATTTGGGCAGCCCGGCATTGAAATCGGCCTCACTGTGATAGCCAAATGCCGCCATAACCACAGAGTAGTAAGGCTTATCAGCAAGACCAAGGCTGTTATCCAGGGCGGCGGCATCAAAACCTTCAATGGGCACGGAATCGATATTCATTGCGCTTGCCGCCAGCAGCACGTTCCCGAGGGCGATATAGAGCTGCTTCTCAACCCAGGAGCGTAATCTGTCTGGAGAATCACTGATGGAGGCGAAAAAAGAGCTGCGGATATCGACAATCATCTTCTCAATCTCCTCGCTGGTAATGCGGCCATCGGCCTTCTCTTTTGCCAGCAGCCTGTCAAAATAGGCCTGATTGATATCGGTGCGGGCACAAAAGATCATGATATGAGAGGCATCAAGCAGTTTCTGGCGGTTAAAGCCGTATTTCCCCTGCACCGCCTCGACAATCCTCTTTTTTGCGCCATCACTGTCGGCAACAAGAATATGCCACGGCTGGGCGTTGATACTGGACGGGCTTATCTGAACAACGGTTCGCAAGATATTGAAATCGGCAGCGCTTATCTTCCGCTCAGGCAGAAAGGCCTTGGTGGAATAACGGCGTTTGGCGGCATCTAGTATGGTGGACATCTTTTCTCCTCCCGGTTAATGATTAAAAACAGTCTTAACGATACCCTTGTATCTGCTTTTCGCAATAAAATATTTTATCCCCACAATAAAAGGATTATCAACATTCATCCGGTTTCCGTTCCTGATACACCAATAACCCTGCGGCGGGGGATATTGCAGGGAAAACGCAAAAAGCAAAAGAAAAACCAACATACCCGGCATATTGGTTGCCAATCACAAATTGCTCTGGTATTCTTCTGTGCCGATATTATGTCACCCCCTCCCTGCAACTACAGGCAACAGCCCTCCGCGGCAGGAGAGCCGTGTTAAGATTAAATAGTAACAACAATATGTTACATAAAAGTTTTGCGCAAAGAGTTTCTTGCCAAAACCCACAACTACAAGGAATGTAAGAATGTTTTCACCATTTTATCCTCTGTTTGGCTGGCTTTCAAATGATCTGGCGATAGATCTGGGAACAGCAAACACCGTTGTTTATGTTAAAGGAAAAGGTATTATCCTGCGGGAACCCTCTGTTGTTGCCGTACGGCAGGAGGGCAGAATGAACAGGGTACTCGCCGTTGGCCAGGAGGCCAAGATGATGCTGGGCAAGACTCCCGGTAATATCACTGCTATTCGCCCGATGCGGGATGGGGTTATCGCTGATTTTGAAGTGACCGAGGCAATGCTCCGCTACTTTATCAAGAAAGCGCATAACCGCAGGACACTCGTCCACCCGCATATCATCGTCTCTGTCCCTTCCGGCATTACCCAGGTTGAGAAACGGGCGGTAAAGGATTCTGCGATGTCCGCCGGCGCACGGGAAGTGTATCTTATTGAAGAGCCGATGGCCGCGGCCATCGGTGCCGGACTGCCGATAACCGAACCCACCGCCTCAATGATTATTGATATTGGCGGCGGCACAACCGAGGTTGCGGTCATCTCGCTGAAAGGTATTGTTTATGCCAAATCCGTGCGGGTCGCAGGCGACAAGATGGACGAGGCCATTCTCCAGTATATCAAGCGGCAGCATAACCTCGCCATCGGTGAACGCACCGCGGAACTGATCAAGACCACCATCGGCAATGTCATGCCGGAACAGCCCTACGAAGAGATGGATATCAAGGGGCGTAACCTTGGCACAGGCGTGCCGATGACACTGAAGATCTCTGCCGAGGAGATCCAGGAAGCGATCACCGAGCAGGTTGATATTATCGTTGAGGCGGTAAAGGTTGCTCTTGAGGTCACTCCCCCTGAACTGGCGGCAGATATTGTCGATAACGGCATCATGCTCACCGGCGGCGGCGCCCTGCTGAAAAATCTGGACAAGCTCCTTGCAGAAGAGACCGGAATGCCGATTATTGTGTCAGATGATCCGCTGTCATCAGTGGTTATCGGCTCTGGCCATGCATTGGATAATATTGAGATTCTCCGCGAAGTTGCCATTGAATAGGTGATAGTTGCGATTGTTTTGTCATAACTCCAAAGAGATCTGTTTTCGTGGTACAGAAGAGAAGAACAAGGAATACAAAAAAGAGAAGGCGCCCCTTTCTTATCTCGCTGCGGCTTGGTCTGCTGGTCGTTATCCTGCTGATTGTGGGTCTGCTGCTTCTCGGCTCTCTGCTCGGCGGCAAGTTCGACACCGCGCACCGTCTCACTCTTGATCTGACCGGCTATCTGCAAACCGGGGTCACCCATATAAAAGATAAACTCTCCGGACTGAAGGGAGGATATATCTCCAAATGGACCCTGCAGGAAGAGAACCGCCGCCTGCAGAAACTGGCAGACAAATACCTTGCGGAGCTGGGAAAATACCGGGAGGCGTACCGTCAGGCAAGGGAATTTGAAACCCTGCTCGACTTCAAGAAGCAGCTCAGTGTACAGCCTGTTGCCGCCCGTGTTGTCGGCAAGGAACCGGCCTTCTGGTGCAGAACCATCATTGTTGACCGCGGCCGGGCGGATGACGTGCTTGAAGGGATGACCGTCTTTGTCCCCGCCGGAGTTGTCGGCCAGGTGATCCACGCGGCGGAACACTACTCCAAGGTTCTGCTTGCCAATGCTCCCAGCAGTGCCATTAACGCCATTATCCAGAAAAACCGTACCCGGGGTATTCTGCAGGGGGCCGGAGCCAAGGGCTATGTGCTTAACTACGTTCTGAAAAATGTCGATGTCGCAGAGGGCGATTATGTTGTTACCGCCGGCATTGGTGGTATTTTTCCCTCCGGCATGATCCTGGGCACGGTGTCGGCAGTGCATTCACGCCAGCGGGGAATGTTTCAGGAGATATTTGTCAACCCTGAGGTCGATTTTCAGAAACTGGAGTATGTCTTTATTGACCCCACCGACCGGAGAAAAATCATCAACTCGGTGAACAACGCGCCAATATGGCAGCCGGAACCATGATCGCGTTTGTCTTCTGGCTTGTAGGCGTTGCCACCATCATCCTCCAGACGTCCCTGCTGCCCTACTTTCCGGAATGGTGTAACCGCCCGGATTTTTTATTTATTTTACTGGTCTTTGTCGCCTACCGCTTTGCCTGGATTCCAGGAATAATAGTGGTTTTTTCGCTGAGCTGGATAATGGATGTGGTTACCGGTATCTACCTTGGCTTCTATCCTCTCATCTGTCTGCTGCTGTTCACTATTTTAAAAGGCTCCACTTACGGCAACCCGATAAAAGAGTCCACCTACCAGATTCCCCTGCTTGGTGTAGCCTCGCTTGCCGGACAGTTTCTCCAGCATGTTATCTTCTCTTTCGGGCTCAATCAGGTTATGCCTGACTGGCAGTGGGGAGAGCAGATGTTCGATATGATGCTGATAATGATTGTTGCAATCCCGATGTTTGCTCTCTATAATGCGCTGCTTCTGTTTCTGGTACAACGAAAGCAGCAGAAAAAGGCCTACCGCCGGACAGCCGGCAGACCTCGAAGAACAGCGCGCTCCATCCGCTAGGCAGTCCTCTTTTCGAATGTCAGACTTTGTTGGGGCTGCCCGCGCCGCATCACCCGGAGCAGTCGCAAGGCAGCAGGAATAGAGCGTATTTTTTCTTTTTTTCACTGAAAAATTCCATGAGACTATCGACAAAACTTTCAGGATTCGACAAAAAGCGCTACGGCAGTATTGAAGAGCGTGACGACCTCGCGCTCACTCTGCTGCAGAAAAGACTTGTCTGGGCAGGAGCACTCGTCTGCTTTTTCTTTCTGGCAATCACCTCCCGTCTCTGGCATCTCCAGGTGGTAAATGGCGATGAATATAAAAACAACGCGAACAGAAACCGGGTACGCATTCGCAAGATTGCGCCACCCAGAGGCCATATTCTTGACCGCGCCGGACGAGAGATCGTCACCAACCGCCCCTCCTTTAACGTTACCCTTGTCAAGGAAGACTCAAAGGATATCACCCAGACCTTGAAGCAGCTCGCGCCCATCCTTGATATGACAGAGTCCGAGCTGTGGGAAAAGGTTCGGCTCTCTTCCGGCAACCCGCACTACTATCCGATCCTGCTCAAGGAGGATATTGACTGGCAGACGCTTGCCTATCTGGAGTACCATAACCGGCAGTTTGCCGGGGTACGTACCGAGGTCCAGCCGGTACGGGTTTACCCCTATACCGATCTGGCAGCCAATATTATTGGCTATCTCGGTTCAATAACCAAAAAGGAGCTGGAGCTCTCCAGGGAAGAGGACAATTATCGTGGCGGAGATATTATCGGCAAACGGGGACTTGAAAAGCTGCGGGAGAGCGATCTGCGCGGAGAAAAGGGGAAGAAACTGAGCGAAGTTGACGCCAAGGGCTTTGAACAGAGAATACTCGAAGAGGTAGAACCGCTACCAGGCAGGGATATTCAGCTGACCATCGATGTCGATCTGCAGCAGGTTGCCGAAAATTTTATGACCGCCGGAGAAAAGTCAGGAGCAGTGGTTGTACTTGAAGTCAATAGCGGCAAGGTACTGGCAGCAGTATCAACACCATCCATTCATATTACCGATTTTGTCGGCGGTATCTCGAGCAAAAAGTGGAAAGCCCTGCTTGACAACCCGAAAAAGCCTCTTATCAACAAGGTGGTTCAGGGAAACTATCCGCCAGGCTCCGTCTATAAAATGGTTACCGCGCTGGCAGGGCTTGCCAAGGGTGTTGTCAACGAAAAAACCCTTATCTTCTGTCCGGGCCATTACCGCTTTGGTAACCGCACCTACCGCTGCTGGAAACACAGCGGCCACGGCTGGGTAAACCTGAAACAGGCCATTGCCCAGTCCTGTGATGTCTATTTCTATCAGGTGGGGCAGTGGGTAGGGGTTGACGGCCTGGCGAAATTTGCCAGGAAACTGGGGCTCGGCAAAAAGACCGGAATCGAGATGGAGTATGAAAAATCCGGTCTGGTCCCGACGAAAGAGTGGAAACAGCGAGTAAAAAAACGCAAGTGGCAGGAGGGGGAGACACTGTCCGTCGCCATTGGTCAGGGCTCCAACCTGATGACACCGCTGCAGATTGCACAGATGACCGCGACCATCGCCAACGGCGGAACGGTCTATCGGCCGCAGCTGGTAGAGAAGGTGATCGACTCCAATGGAGAGGTGATCGAGAGTTTTCAACCCCAGATAGTTGAACAGGTCAAAGGCTATGACTACTTCTTCCGTCTTATCCAGCAGGGAATGAAGGAGGTTGTTGAAGGCAAGCGGGGAACAGCCCGGCGAGTCCGCATTAAAGGGATTGAAATCGCGGGGAAAACAGGAACCGCACAGGTTGTTAAGGTTGCCCAGTACCGCGGCATGAAAGAACAGGATATCCCTTATAAATACCGGGATCATGGCTGGTTCACCTGTTACGCGCCGGCAGATAAACCGGAAATCGCGGTAACAGTTCTGGTGGAACACGGCCTGCACGGCAGTTCCGGCGCCGGGCCGGTTGCCCACGCGGTACTGCAGCAATACTTTGCCGACCGTATCAAGAAGAGCCAGAACATATCAAAAAATTAGCGAGAAGACATGTACCGGATAGACCGCAGACTCATCGAACATTTTGACTTTATCCTTTTTCTGCTTATCGTCCTCGTATGCGGCATGGCGCTCTTTAACCTCTACAGCGCGTCAATGCCTCTCAAGGAATACGGCACAGCGCCCTATATCAAACAGGGCATATTTATGTGCGCGGGCTTTATCTTCTTTTTCCTTATCTGCCTTTTTGACTACAAGAACTTCCATATTCTTGTCTATCCCATCTATGGTTTTGTCATTATCTCGCTGATAGCCGCCGAGATTATCGGTTCAACGGCAGGCGGCGCGCAGCGCTGGATTCACCTTGGCTTCTTCAACTTCCAGCCTTCAGAAACCGCCAAACTGATGCTGGTTATCTCCCTTGCCAGCTACTACGCGCAACACGAGAAACAGGACGGCTACTCCTTTTTCGACCTGCTGGCGCCGATAGGTTTCACCGCCGTCCCTTTCCTGCTGATTCTGATCCAGCCGGATCTGGGAACGGCACTGATGCTCGGCATTATCTTTGTATTTATGACAGTCTTTGTCCGCCTGAAGTGGTCAACCTACGCTATTTCACTGGTTTCCGGCAGCGCATTGGCGGTCTTTGCATGGATGAAGGTACTCAAGCCCTATCAGAAAAAGAGGGTGGAGACCTTTCTCAACCCCGAAATCGACCCGATGAATCAAGGCTACCAAATCACCCAGTCAAAGATTGCGGTCGGCAGCGGTGGCTGGACGGGCAGCGGCTATATGCAGGGCACGCAGGGACATCTCCATTTCCTGCCAGAGAGACATACCGACTTTGCCTTTGCCGTATGGGGAGAGGAGTGGGGTTTTGTCGGCAGCATGATCTTTCTCGGCTGCTACTTCCTGCTGCTGTTATGGGGGCTCTATGTCGGCATGACGGCAAAAGACAGGTTCGGCACCCTGCTTGCGTATGGCGTGGTGATGCTCATCTTCTTTCAGGCCATTATCAATCTCTTTATGATTATGGGCTGGCTGCCGGTTGTTGGTATCCCCCTGCCCCTCGTCTCCTATGGCGGTTCGTCGCTGCTCACCACCATTGCGGCGCTGGGGATTCTGATGAATGTACGGATGAGAAGCTTTTATCCGATGCAGAAATAGTCAGACCGAAAATTTCGTCAACTCCGTGCCAGTACCAGCTCTGCCAGCGCGCGAATAAAACCGGGCTGGGTATTGAGTGAGGAGCTGACGGCAAAGGCCATACCGTACTCCTCCGCCATCTGGCGATAGAGCATATCAATTTCATAGAGCGTCTCGACATGATCGGAAACAAAGCTGATCGGCACCATCACCACCCCCCTGCACCCTGCTACCGCCAGATTTGCCAGCATCTCCGGCGTTGACGGAGAGAGCCACTCCACCGGCCCACTGCGGGACTGATAACAGAGACGCCCCTTTCTGCCGGTCAGCTTCTCAATACCGGCAATACTCTGCTCAAGATGGGCAACATAAGGGTCCCCCTCTTCAACAAAGGAGCGCGGCAGGCTATGCGCCGAATAGACCACCGTAATATCGGTTATCCCTCTTTTCTCCAGGCTCTCTATCTCATGGAGAATCCCTGCCGCCACCACCTGCAGATACTGCGGCTGGGCGGGCCATGAATCAATAATCTCCAGTGGCAGGGAGCAGTTGCGGCGGGTAAGCTCCTGCTGCAGAAACGTCACCGATGAACCGGTTGTCGCTCTTGAATATTGCGGATAGAGGGTAAGAATAACCAGCCGGGTAACCCCTTTTTCCTGCAGAAAATCGAGTGCCTCGGCCGGATATGGATGCCAGTAACGCATCGCCGTTGTTACATGATACTTACCATACGGCTGCAACTCGTCGGCAAGGGCCGCTGCCTGGGCGGCGGTAATTTCGGCCAGAGGGGATTTGCCGCCAATCCTGCGGTAATTCTCACTGGATTTCGGCGCCCGCCGCCAGGCGATAAACGCGGCAATATATTTCTGCATAAAGGCCGGACCCAGCCGGATAATGCCACGATCAGAAAAAAGATTGTATAAAAATGGGCGCACAGACTCAAGACTGTCCGGTCCCCCCATATTCAAAAGAATAACGCCTGTAATCTGTTCGGGCATGATTTTGCTCCATCTGCGATGCTGCTACATATTGACTACTACCCTTTTCCGCTGCCATAAAAAGGTATTCTCTATCAGAACGAACTTGTCTTCCAATTATAGCCAGAATACGGAAAAAACCAATGACTACCTCCCTATACTGCACATTTGCCCTGTACGCAGGGAAAAACAGCGGGGAATCGTTCTTAATCATGACCAGTTCCCGCAGATGGGCAGTTTTATTATGGAATCCGGAGCCAGCGGCACCATGACCGATAGATATGGTATTTACCATGGATCGTACCCGGACAGCCGCAGATATACTCGCTGTTCCGCAGGATATTGCCGCCCTGCCCGATGCCAGGGATTACGATATCATCCATAATTTGCATCAACAATATTAGCCAGATCAAAAACTATTTCCCTGCTAAAAACAACTCCTTGTTATTTGCAGCAAAATTTACTAGACTATAGTTCTTCTTCAGGGAAGGCGACACCTGCCCGCCTGTTTTTCAGGATATCCGTTGATATATGACCTGTAAGGCGTGGAAGGTTTGCAGCAGTAAAAGGCGGTATTTAAAAGGTTCACCTTGAACCTTACAAGATTCTCTGTCGCTTTGGAGGGTTCCATGTCTTTTACTTATTTTCTTGTTCCTTTTTTCTCTCACCATTTCCTTGCAGAATTACGTTCCTGCTGCCTGTCGTTTTCTTTGGCTGTTTCTCTTTTCCCGGAAAGTCATATTTAAAACAACGGAGGGCTATTATGGTAACTGATATCCAGAAGACAATATCATTACAAAAAAATACCATAAGAACAATCCTGATAAGCGCTATTCTTCTATGGGGTCTTATAACACCATATATTCTTATAGCGGCAAAACAGTATCCAGAGCTTGATTATAAAAATAATATCGGCTTTATACGGGACGTTCCGGAAGAACTCCGTCGGGAGCTGCCGATATGTGATGAATTTCTGGATGTAAAATGGATCAGGGAGATGCCGGACCGTAAAAACTGGGTTGGCAGGGTTATGGTTGATATAAAAAAAGATGGCAAAAAAGAGCGGCGGGAATTGGCAGTTGTTGAGGATAGTTCTGGTATACTTAGAGAAGGTCGCTTTAATATTATTGATATTACAGAGACAAAATATCGTGGCAGCCAGTTTGATACGCTGGTTCTCTCAGCGGACCATGTATCGAACTTGTATCCCAGAGAAGATGATGAAACCCTTGCATGGGGGTTATCTGTTATACATAGTGGCCAAAGAATAGTACTTACCGAAGATTTCATAGGAGCCCAGTACTATCTGGATAGAGGCTTTACTTCCATATGGACCCAACATTCAGATAAAAGGATCTGTATTGTTCATCCAGACAAGAAGAGATGGGTGTTCAGGAAAAAATAAATAATCAATATCAGGGAGGAGTATTATGGCAACGAAAGAGCAGAAACAAGACATAATCAACGGAATGATACATGGAAGCTTTGACGATCCAGATTCGCTGACACACTGGCATTATAAAAAGGGCACTGCCATAGGCGATCCCATTGAACTATATGTCTATCTGGATGATCTTACTCCGGCAGCGCAGACTGCCGTCAGGGCTGCCCTAGACTACTGGAAGAGTGTTTCCGGTATTACATTTACGGATAGAGATAAGGGTGATGCCGATATCCTGTTTGAATTTAAAGATTTTTCAACAGACCCAGATTATACAGACTCTTTTTATGGCGGTACAACTCCGCTAGCGGATGCAGAAGGATTTAAAAAAAAGCCAGACTTTCAATCCACCGTCAGCTTTAACACAATGAAAGGCATCTCCAACTTTGAAAACGCGCAAAATAATCCACGCTACTGGCGTGTTATGATCCATGAAATCGGCCATGCATTAGGGCTGGAGCATCCTCATGATAACAATGATGGAGATGAACTCGAAAATAACTCTCTTTATTCGATTATGGCCTATAAGTTCTCCGAGGGTATCCCTGCAAAAATTCCCGGAGAAACCGATGATGAGGTACGTCTGCCCAATAAAACAGCGATGACCTATGATATCCTTGCCATACAGAGGCTCTATCATGAAAACAAGTTTTATAACGCAGGAGACACCCCCTATAGCTGGAAGCCCGGCAACCATTATCTTGCCATCTGGGATCCCCGCGGCAAGGATACCGTTGATATCTCCAACCAGAATGGAAAGGCCTTAATTGATCTGAGTGAGGGGAAATATGGCGGCGGTAAAATCGCGATTGGAAATGACGCTGGTCAGCTCTTCTTTTATGCGGGAATTGCCTTTGGTACTGTTATTGAAAATGCCATTGGTACCGATCTGGACGATGAAATTACCGGCAATGACAAGGCCAATCTCCTTAAAGGCAAAGGCGGCGATGATACCATTTCCGGCGGGCTGGGCAATGATACCCTGGAGGGCGGCAATGGTGAAGATGAATATTATGTCAGCAATGGCGATACAATCAAGGATTCCATAGGGGATGGCTCGGTAATACTTGACGGACTGACTCTTGTTGGCGGCAAGCAGAAAGAGGCGGGTTCCTCTGAATATGAAGGAGAGTCGGGCGAAAGTTACTTTTGGAGTGGAGGGAATCTGCGAGTTAAATACGGCGATGAAAATATCACGATCAAAGAGTTCTCCAACCATGATCTCGGGATTATTCTTAAACCAAAGAAAAAGGATCAACCGCAAAACCCGTCACTGGCAGAACGGCCACTCCCCGTTGCAAGAGACCCGCTTGTCCTTGATCTTGACGGCAACGGCATTGCCACTACCGGCCTTGCCGCCGGTATCCATTTTGACCATGATGGCGATGGCTTCAGGGAGCTTTCCGGGTTTATTACCGCTGATAACGGCTTTCTGGTGCTGGATCGCAACGAGGATGGCAAGATCAATGATGGCACCGAACTCTTTGGTGACAGTACCCGCCTGCTTGACGGGACTGTTGCCACCGATGGTTTTGCCGCACTCGCAGAGATGGATGATGATAAGGATGGCGTTATCGACAGGGATGATGCCATTTTTGACAAGCTGCGTATCTTTCAGGATTTTAACCAGAATGGCATTACCGATGATGGCGAGCTGTTCAGTCTTGCCGAAAAGAAGATTGCCGGGCTTAATCTTACCTATGATCAATCACCGCATGTGGATAAATTTGGCAATCTCCACTGGCAGGTGGGCAGTTTTATTATGGAATCCGGGGCCAGCGGCACCATGACCGATGTGGTATTTACCATGGATCGTACCCGGACAACTGCTGATATGCTTGCTGTTCCGCAGGATATTGCCGCCCTGCCCGATGCCAAAGGCTATGGCATCACCCATGATCTGCATCAGGCAATGGTACGGGATAAAAGCGGCCGT
>PDWI01009141.1_pt1 | contig 11452 bp, 7 predicted proteins | sample 1430891 | NCBI WGS metagenome assembly PDWI01 (sample SAMN01162508, study PRJNA174530) | Oral metagenome, whole genome shotgun sequencing project. | biome: Marine environment; feature: Marine mammal; material: Swab sample of the gingival sulcus; isolation source: swab sample of gingival sulcus... | reverse complement strand
AATCTATAAAGATATGTAGACCTAACAAAATAAGATTTGAAATTGCAAAACTGCTGCATTTTATAATTTCCCGGAACAAGGCCTTTTTTACATGCGATGGCCCTGCCAGAATACCGGCTGAGGCCTGTAGATTTCATATGAAATTTAACTTCTGTTAATTCAACCAGTTAAAAATAGCACAAATAGTACGAAAAAAGCTATTCTTTTGATGAAGTGTAACCATTTAATTTATAACACCTGGTTTTTACATGCGTTGCCCCACCAGATTACATCTTGGTTTTGGCTCAACCCTTGATCAATTAATCGAGGATGAATCCTGGGGGATCGATAATGTACAAATCATGGATAACGTCAACGCATACCCACAGGTGCCGGCACCGTCTACGAGTATGCTCTTTGGTATCGGTATGGTTTATTTGGGTGCTACCAACAACAGAATCAAAAAAAGAAATAATTAAGTGATGTAAGGCAAGATGACACGCATCTTCTTAACGATCTGGCATTAATGTGTAGCATCGAAAGACAATTCAACCGCTGTATTGAGGGCTCCAACTTTAAGAGCTTGAAAAGATTAGGTCAAATACGGCGACGAAGCGCAAGGGCGGTCTCATTTTCAGGTTCGATACGAAGGATCTGGGAGATCACCTCATCCGCCAATAGAATTTTATTCTTCCGGCAATAAATATCTGCAATTTTTAGTTTTGTATTAACGGGATCAATCCCTCGCCTATCCGCCGTTAAAAAATTATCCAGAGCTTTGTCTTCTTCTCCCAATGCGTCAAAAACAATACCTGCCTTGTATAGCAATCCGAAATTGGCAGGAAACTCCTTTATCAACTGATTCAAAAGTGTTCTGGCAAATCTGAACTCACCATTGTCCATGCACTGGTCAAGGATCTCTTCTTTCAAAGGCAGATTTTTTTGTAATTTTTTAATCAATGCGGAATAAAGTGCCACGGCCAGTTCATTTTGCCGGATTATCAGCAGTTGTCGGCCCATTTCAAGGGCCCTATCATTAAATCGGTTGGTCAAAAGTAACACTTCACAGGCATAGCGCACTGACCGTTGCCACTGCTTTTTATCCCAATAAAACTCTGACAGCAGGCTGCGAGTCAGGGCATCCTGTAAATTAGAAGCTGCTGCTTCCAAAAAACATTTTTCCATGGCATCAAAAGTCTTAGCCTTGCCGTAGAGTATCCCTAGATTTCTTTTCAGCCTAGAGGCTTTTGGTTTAGCATCCACAGCTTTGCGTTGGAAGGAAATGGCAAGATCGAGCTCTCCGGCCTCATCCATCTCCCGGGCTTTTCGGGAAAATAAAACGGCATCACCAGGATCGTTGGCATGTTGTACGGCCTGACGAATTTTCTGCTCCAGTATCGCCGGTGCCAGTGGTTTTATGAGATACCCCTCCACCTCACTTTCCGCCACCTCATACACGATATCGCGTTGGCTCTCCCCTGTGATCACAAGAATCGGCATATCCCGCAAGTTTTTATCTTTTCTAACAGCTTCCAACAGTTGCCCGCCATTCATCACTGGCATCTGCCAGTCCACAATGGCCAAATCCACAGGGTATTTCCGGAGTTTTTTCAGCCCTTCCAACCCATTTTCGGCGAAATAAACGTCGCGCCCGATACCAAGATGCCTAAGCATTTTTTTAATGATGAACCGCATACTTTTCATATCATCCACCACTAATATAGACATGTTTTGGATATCGATCATCGCACTTTCCCCCCAAGACAGACAACTGCTGTGGTTAAATCCCACGAACCTAATCGCAATGCAATACCACGACAGCCCCAACTGAATCAATATGAAACCTAAATGTTGCATGCTTCGCAGAAAAACAGCCTTAGCAGCGTCGATTATTTCACGATCCCAATATTTAGAAGTAACCGCACGATATGCTTAAGTTTTTATACATTCCTTGACAAAAAGGCATTTTCAGTTCTATAATCAAGTTTATTTTTTAGTAAGCAACTCATATCTATTATTTTTAAAATTTGTTACACGTTGTAACATAAACAAAAAATCGTATACCCCTTAAATGATAGAAATTGGTATAACGCCTACCAATTTTCACTTGATTCGCTTCATATTATATTTCGGAATCATCATAGAAAGGAATGGATCAGTGAACGTATCAAAATTTATCACAGCAGTGATAATGCTGACAACAGTTGCCGCAGTTGCTTTTTTTTATTACTTTCATGTCCACAAATCCAATCTTGCGCCCCAATTTGTTCTCAAACCTAACACCTCAACGCAAAAAGAACCTCCCGATCACATCCATGCAGGTTGCGAAGTCGGCGTGGGATGTGCTGTCGGAGACCCCAATGATGCTGCCCAAGCCGCTTTGGCCATGGCGTTGGAAGGCAAAAAAAACAAACACCCGGACTTGATCATTCTCTATCCCATTGCAGGTAGTGACTGCCAAATGATTCTCAAGACAATCCAACGCGCAACAGGCCCACATACTAAAATTTTTGGGGGAACATCAGACATCAGTGGCGCCATCGCCGCGAAAAACTTTATTACCGGAGTCACAGGCTTTGATCACAATGGCTCAAAAAATAACAGCAAAGTGCGCCATGGCCTGTCTCTCATGACCATCACAAGCCCACTCATTGATTTCGGTGTTGGCGGCGCGACAGCGTCAAACCACCCGTCTAAAACAGCCATGGCCATGACAGCCCTGGACAGGGCCATGGACAATGCGGGGAAAGAACATACCGAACGTCCTTCCGCCATATTGATGTCTCCGTCTCTGGGGATGGAACAGGCCGGCCTTGACGTCCTCGTCAAGGCCGGATTAGGGGATATTCCACTTATAGGTGGCACTGCAGCAGGCTTAAACGGCTGTACCCTTTACAATCAATCCGCTCAATCAAAAGGGATCAGCTTTGCATTAATCTATACTCAACTTCCGTTGGGATGGGCCTTTGAAGGTGGATACGATGTACTGGATATGCATTCCGGTATCGTCACGAAAACCAACAATACACAAATTTTAGAAATCGACGGAAAGCCTGCATTCAGCGTATATGACAGTTGGATGAACGGTCAGGTCAGTACATCCTTAAAAATGGGAACCCAACAACAGCAATTTAGGCAATTCTTAAGCCTGCATCCCCTTGCGAGGATACGTGAAACAACTGACGGAAAAACCTATACCTTGTTATCTCACCCCTGGGTCCCTAATAAAAACCCAATTACAATGGGACTAAACTCAACCACAGACATTCAGGTGGGAGATCGTTTGTTTCTCAGCTATGGCACCTGGGAAATCTTGTTGAACAGGATCGCCAACATCCCGAAAAAAGCCATTATTAAAGGGAATCTTAATACGCATACACCGATTCTTTTCGGATTGGGATACATTTGTACCGACGTTCTGAGCACGATTCCCGAAGACAACAGAAACACTATTCCCACCCTGATCAGCCATTCAATCTCAGGCGCGCCATTTATTGTAAGTATTCCCTGGGGGGAACAAGGGCAATTTCCCGGTATTGGAAACAAACAATGTAACTTAACCGTAGGGTTTCTCGTTATCGGAGACAAAATTGAATGACACTTTATAGTAAAATTTTCACCACTGTCTTATTCTGTTTCATTTCCACAATATCATTTGTCACCATCAGTATGACCAACCGGCATGTAGAACAAATCGAAAAAATACTGTTGGAAAAGCAATCTTTTATCGGTAAGACACTCACCAGTGAAATCCAACGGTGGCAAAACCAGAACAAGTGGCCCTTTATGGCCTTAAATACCCTTGCCTCTCATGACGGATTCCATTTCTGGTGGATTGTGGATAGCCAAGGATATATTTACCTGTCAAACGATACCGCATTTATAGGAACCCTTGCGACATCTTATTTTGAAAATAAGGATCCAATATCTCTGACACCTCGAGAAAAGGGCCGAATTTTGATAATTCCCGAGACGCAGTTGACTGTTTTCTCCCAATCTTTCTCAGTTGGCCATGAACAATGGTCTTTCTGGTTCGGCACCTCAATAAAAGAGATCCAAGAAACAAAGCAACAAATTATCACATTTTCTGCAGTAGCCGTATTTTTCAGCATTTTTTTTTTATTTCTGATTTTATTGTTTATTATCCGTTTTTTCTTAAAACCCATAAAATTGTTAAACAAAGGGTTAAAAGAAATTGGGAAAGGGAATCTGACCTTTCAGTTTGGCAAGATACCCAATGATGAATTAGGCGCCCTGGCTGGTTCCGTAAACCAAATGGCCCGACAGCTTAAGGCGAGGTCAACAGAGCGAGATCAGGTTGAAAAAGAATTGCACCGCCTGCAAAACTATCTATCCAATATCATTGATTCAATGCCGTCTATGCTGATTGGCGTAGATATTAATGGGAATATTACCCAATGGAACAAAAAAGTCTCACAGGTCACCGGAATCACATCAAAAGAGGCAATCGGTCTACCTTTTACAACGGCAATTCCCCGCCTGGCGGACCGAATCGATATGGTCAATGAGGCCATTAAGACCCAACAATCCTGTGTTGTCCCGCGCTCGCTCACCCGGGAGGATACTGAAAACATCTATGAAGACATCACCATCTATCCACTAATAGCGAATGGAATAGAAGGCGCGGTGATCCGGGTGGATGACGTTACCGACAAAGTCAGAATGGAAGAGATGATAATACAATCTGAAAAGATGGTGTCCGTGGGTGGACTTGCCGCCGGCATGGCCCATGAAATCAACAATCCTCTTGCCGGCATGATGCAAACGGCCCAGGTTATGAGATCCCGGCTTGAGAATCGGCTCATGAATGCCAATCTGGTTGCGGCCAAAACAATTGGCATTTCAATTGAGGATATCAGTGCATATATGGAACATCGCGGCATTTTTGAGATGATGGACGCCATAACTGAATCCGGTATTCGAATTGCAGAAATTATCAAAAATATGCTAAATTTTGTTAGAAAATCAGATACCACAGTGTCGTCCCACAACCCGGTTCAACTTATGGAAAAAATACTGAAACTTGCCGCGACAGACTATGACTTGAAAAAACAATATGATTTTAAATCCATTAAAATCATTAAAGAGTATGATGACAATCCTCCCATGATCTGCTGTGAAGGGGCAAAAATACAACAGGTGATGTTGAATCTATTGCGAAATGGCGCCCAGGCGATGTTTGAATACAAAGACCATGAGAATTTCATCCCCCAATTTACTTTACGACTTGCCCATGAATACGATCGCAACATGCTACGAATAGAAGTACAGGATAATGGTCCAGGAATTGATAAAAAGATTCAGAACCGTATTTTTGATCCATTTTTTACCACGAAACCCGTGGGGATTGGAACCGGTCTTGGATTGTCAGTATCCTATTTCATCATTACAGAAAACCACCAAGGTACCATGAAAGTTGTCTCACAGCCCGGCAAAGGAAGCAATTTTATTATCTGCCTTCCATTGCAATAAACCACACTCAATTTATTAATATGGCTGCAAATTTTCTCAGCCCATCACAACACTGAAATGAAGTTAAGGCCATGGTCACAATAAATTTAGTGTGTTTGGGCACTGCACTACCCTTCCATCTCCATTTTCAAACAATACCCGTCAAACTCAATCGTGTCGCCTGGATAAATTTTTCTTCGCTTTCGGTTTTCAACCTCGCCGTTCACATAGACGTGTCCGTCGGCAATAAGATGTTTGGCTTCCCCGCCACTGGCCACCAGATTTTCAAATTTTATTACTTTGTACAGTTCAACCGGTGAACAAGTCAGATAGACAATCTGCTCGTTTTTACGGATTTCATTAAGACGAAGCCGGTAGGCCGTATATCGAGCCAGCAGCCCCATGGCCTGGCCGCAGGACCGGAACACGGGGATCCCCATATCTCCCAAGTGCTGGTTCAAGACGTCGTGGCCTCGCCCCGCATCATTGAACACCACCACCGGCTTTGATGTACTGCGAACCATCTCAGGCAAAAGAGTTGTCACGCTTTTGGGTCCGGCAATAAATCCTTTAGGGGTATCTGGGGCCGGTGAGTCTGAAGTGGCGGGAGACAAAGAGCCCAGGGATGCAATCACGGCATCAAGGGCATCATCCGCAGCCATGGCTTGGATGGCACCGGTATGTACACTGTCGGGCGCCGCAGGGGTCACATCAAGGGGATTTTTAATATCAACGATATCGGCCAGCCCGGCCTGATCAAAAAGATCGGCAATGGCATTCTGGGTGACTGTTGTAAATCGCGGCAACGTCAGGCTTGAATCTCTAGATTCAAGGGCGTCAGCAATCCCCACACTTTCAAATCCCGCAGCACTCATGGTCCCCACCTGAAATCCGGAGATAGTTTTATCGTGGAGATAGACGGCCATATTCATCATACCGTCAAACTCCTCTAAGGAATCGGTCATAAGGGCGCCAGCCTGGCTAAGGCAAGCGGTGGATACCATATAATCGCCAGCGATTGAAGCGGTGTGTCCGGATGTGGCTTTTTTCCCTTCCGGGGTTCGACCGGCTTTATATACCACGACCTCTTTGCCCTGGCGCACGGCCTTTACAATGCCGGCGCAGGCATGGAGGCCATCCAGATCTTGAAACCCTTCAACATAAACAGCAATCACCCCAATATCATCCACATCGGCCATATGGGTAATAAAATCCCCAATGGTCAAATCCATCTGGTTGCCCACCGTGATGTTATAGGCAGGGTCGCCGACAGCAAGGCTTGCCATTCGTACCAGGGCAAAAGCCCCGCTCTGGCTGATCAGGGCCACAGGAGCTGGCGGTCGATCCATACGCTTGGGCGCACAATTGTCCGGCGTAAAAAAAGTGTCCAGACCACCAGCCCGGGAGACCATTCCCAGACAGTTGCCGCCCAAGAACACAGGCCCCCCCGCCTCACGGGCATGGGCCATGCGGATCTTTTGGGTCACCGTCTCTGCCCGTTCCTGGGACTCCTTGGTCTCCCCCATGCCACCGGGGATAAGAATAACGCTTTTGGCCCGATTACCGTCAATAATCTCATCAATAAGTAAGGGCACATGGGCCGCCCCCACAGCCACAACCAACAGATCCACCTGGTCCAAATCCTGAATTTTTTCCACACAGACCACCCCGTCGATCTCTTTGGCCCTGGGGCTGATGATGGTGATGTTAGATTTATCAAATCCGGCCCGAATTACATTGTTCAAAATATTTCTGCCGAAATTCATCTTGGTGCTGGACACTCCGATGATGGCAAGGCGCTGGGGATGGAGCAGGTTATCAATACGCGCAATGCCCCGGGCTGCTGGTGGATGGTAAGGTTTGGAAAATTTGCACAACCCGTCCAATGGGACCATCTCATAATCCACCAGTGCAAAGGGATTTACCTCCAGCTCTTCAATGACATACGGTGCCTCTGAATTCATGGGAGAAAAATAATTGCCCACAGCAATGAAGGCCCCGAAGCACTCCATGAGCTGCTCATCGGAAACCAGGCGCTCACCGCCCCGGGTCTGGCCGGACAATTTTTCATAAGCAATAGTTCTGGTGAACAGTTTAAAAAATGCCTCCCCGGAGACATGGGCCGTGGAGGCGGAAATCACTGCCTGCCCCAAACGAAACCGCTCGGCATACAATTCGGTATCTGTACCGCCCAGCCCAGCGGTGATCACCATGCCAAACTCCCGGGTCCATCGCAGGCTGACCAGCAATTCATTGCCCAGGGCATCCGATTCCGGCGGCAAATACTGGGTAATCAGCACCCCTTGGATCCGCTGGTTCACCGCATTTCTTAATGCTCGCCCAGACAGCCCTTGATAATGGGGCAGGTCGCTTTCAGGATGGGCTTCCAGCATGGCGGCAAACCGATCCGATACGGTATCCACCATACGCCGGCTTTCACTGCGGACTTTGCCAGCCATTTTGGGTACTACTTTCACACCGCCCACATCGGACTTGTGGACCACATCGGGGCTGACCACCTTAAGTACGACTTTATCCCCAAGAAATGGCGCGAGGACATCTGAACTGAGCCGGTGATTTCGAGCAAATAGCAGGTATTCTGGCACGGATTCCGACCCCAGGGCCGACAACAGTTCATAGGCCTCATGCTCAAACAACTGAAACCGGCCTTGCTCGGCCGCCTGGGCAAACACCCGGGTCATCTTTTCAAAATTGATAAACAATTGCATAGAATTCTTCCCATTTCATTTTTTGCGTCATGATAACAATTTATAGCGCCCAAGAAAAGACAGGCATGCGACATTTAAGAATTATGGATGCTTTTGTTTGAACTCCATGGGCGGATATAGTACCCTCACCTTGACTTGAATCATACCGATATACAATCTAACGCAAGGATACGTCATGCATCTGAGACCACGTTTCACCACTATCTGTTTGACGATCACTTTGATTTTTATAACGGGGACGGCACTGTCCACAACGGTCAGTGCCGCTGCCCAACGAGAATATGTACTTACCGGCAAAACCATGGGCACCTTTTACAGAATTAAATTCATCCCTGACAAACCGGTGTCCAAAGCACTCTGGAAAAAAAAAGTTGCCTTAAGGCTTAAAGCTGTGAATGCCCGACTGTCCATGTACCTCAAAGACAGCGAAATTTCCCGGTTTAATGCCGCCCCGGCCCATACCCCGTTTCACCTATCCACCGATTTTCGACGAGTGCTGGAACAATGTACCCACCTGTATACCATCAGTGACGGTGCCTGGGACGGGACCGTTAAGCCCCTGGTTGATCTTTGGGGATTTGGGGTCAAAGATAAAGCCACGGATTTGCCAACGACTGAGGCGATTGAGGCCGCCATGGCCCACACCGGTTTTGACAAGCTGATTCTCAAAGACCAGACCCTGACCAAGGCTGCTGACGGCATCACCTTGGATCTGGGTGCCATTGCCAAAGGGTACGGGGTGGATGAAATTGCCCGGCTTTTCCCTGCCGCCGGGATCAAAAATTACCTGGTGGAAATCGGCGGAGAGGTTGCCGGAGGCGGTCGGAACCAAAGGGGTATCCCCTGGGTCGTGGGGATTTCCAGGCCCGTAAAAGGCGCCATGTCATCGGGCATCTACCGGGTGGTGACACTGGATAACAAGGCCATTGCCACCAGCGGTAATTATAGAAATTTTTTTGAGCTCGACAATAAAACCTACGCTCATATCATCAACCCCGCCACCGGTTATCCCGTGGACAACCTGGTGGTCAGCGCCTCGGTCATTGCACCGGAATGCACCATTGCTGACGGCCTGGCGACCGCCTTGATGGTCATGGATCCCGCCAAAGGTATCGACCTGATTAACCGCATGGATCATATTGAGTGCCTCATCATACTCAAACAGGGAGAGGTCTTTGTGCCGAAAAGATCAAAGGGTTTTAAAGCCTATGAAATGGATTAAAACGACTGGAACACCACACGACAATCAACGGGAAATCATAAACATCCCACGGATTTTATTATATCTTTAACTTGATTTGCTCGGCCGTTTCGTTTATTTAATGATCTTTTTATCAACGCGGCATTTTATATGAAAGACCGAGGCAAACCTATTTGGTTCTTTCATGATTTGTTGTGGGCAGACCTCGGTAAAAGGCCAGGTCGTCCCGTGGCCATTAGAATGTATCGATAGGGAGACTTTTTGAAATGGGCGGTCTTTTCGGATGCGCATCAAAGACAGCGTGCAACACAGCACTTTTTTACGGAACAGATTATCTGTCACACCTTGGGACCAAGCGGGGCGGGCTGGTAACTTACGGAGACGGCGGGTTCAACCGGACCATTCACAGTCTTGAAAATGCCTATTTCAGATCCAAATTCGAATCTGACCTGGACAAACTCACCGGCGGCATGGGGTTAGGGGCCATCAGCGATACCGATTCCCAACCCATCATCATCCACTCTCACCTGGGGCAGTTCGCCGTGGTCACGGTGGGTCGAATTGCCAACCTTGATGAACTGGCAGCAGGGGAATTAGCGGACAAAACCCATTTTGCCGAGACCAGCCAGGGATGCATCAACCCCACAGAGCTTGTGGCAACCCTCATCTGCCGGGGCACCTCCATTGTGGAAGGTATAACCTATGCCCAGGACATGATAAAAGGATCCTGCTCCATGCTGGTACTCACTGATTCTTGCATATATGCCGCCCGTGACCGCCTGGGCAGGACCCCACTGATCATTGGACAACAGGAAAACGCCTGTGCGGTGTCATCGGAATCCAGTGCCTTTTCGAACTTGGGATTTGAAACTGTCTACTTTCCAGGACCGGGTGAAATCGTTAAACTGACCGCGGAAGGATATGAACAGGAAAAAGCGCCGGGAGATGCCATGCAGGCCTGCGCCTTTCTCTGGGTCTACTACGGGTACCCGGCCTCGACCTATGAAGGCATCAACACCGAACAGGTGCGCTACAATTGCGGCGCGGCCCTGGCCAAAAATGAAACCTGCCAGGCCGATTTGGTGGCGGGTATCCCGGATTCTGGCATTGGGCATGCCATCGGCTTTGCCAATGAAAGCCGTATCCCTTACATGCGACCGTATGTAAAATATACCCCCACCTGGCCCCGGAGTTTCATGCCCCAGAACCAGAAAATGCGCAACCTGGTGGCCCGGATGAAACTGATTCCGGTGAGAGAGATTATTGAAGGCCAACGGATCATCTTCTGCGACGACTCTGTGGTCCGGGGCACCCAGCTCCAGGACAATACCGAAATCCTCTATAGTTATGGCGCCAAAGAGGTTCACATGCGTATTGCCTGCCCCTGCCTAATCCACCCCTGCGAATTTCTGAACTTCTCCACTTCCCGCTCCACTTTGGACTTAGTAGGTAGAAAGGCCATTTACGATATAGAAGGCACCGATGAGGCTGATCTCAAGGAATACGCCATATCCAGCTCCCCAAAACACAATCAGATGCTGGAAAAAATTGTGGCGCGGCTTAATTTGACCAGCTTGCGGTATCAAACCCTAGAAGATTTGATCCAGGCCATTGGCATGCCCAAGGAAAAACTGTGTACCCACTGCTGGGACGGCTCTTCCTATGGTCATGTTTAGTGGCCCTGGGAAAAGGTCTCACAACCCCATTCAAATACTGCCTTGATAGTGGTATTTCCCTTGGTATGATGCCCGATCTTCAAGGGTGTGCTGGATCATATTGAAGGTTTCCCTGTAGCGCCCTGCCCAGGCAGGGGCCACCAGCTCACTGGCATGGGGATCCCCTGTGATCCGCTGAATAATCATCTCTTTGGGCAGTCGTTCTATAAAATCGCAAACCAGATCGACATATTCTTGCTGCGCCAACGGCGTGTAGTCTCCGTTTTGATACATCGCTTCCAAGGCGGTTCCCCGAACCACATAGAGCAGATGGATTTTCACGCCGTTGACCCCCATATCCCCGATGACCTTGGCACTTTCCATCATCATCTCCCGATCTTCACCGGGCAGTCCCA
>PDWI01009139.1_pt1 | contig 11453 bp, 9 predicted proteins | sample 1430891 | NCBI WGS metagenome assembly PDWI01 (sample SAMN01162508, study PRJNA174530) | Oral metagenome, whole genome shotgun sequencing project. | biome: Marine environment; feature: Marine mammal; material: Swab sample of the gingival sulcus; isolation source: swab sample of gingival sulcus... | reverse complement strand
ATTTTATCTTTTAATGAATAATACCACAAATTACCTTCTGCCGTAAAAATAATTTTATCTTTATGAATAGCAGGAAAACGAAAAAAACCTTTTTTATTTTTACTCATTTCAACTCCTTCTTAATATTTTATTTTAATTTTTTTTGAATAATACAGATAGAAAATAGTTACCATGGAGATTAATGTCAAGAATATTTTTTAAAAGAAAGTTTGGGAACTTATAGAATAATATCAATCCTTATCCGGATAAAAAAAATGCAAGGTCTTAAAACCTTGCATTTTATTAGCCTTTAAAAATTGGGACTAAAATAATACTTAATCATTTTCAAGGAGGACTTATTTAGAGTCTTTATTATTGTCAAAAGCGATATCATCGTATGGAGTTAGATACATCCTTATACCGGAAAATTCATGTATCTCGTTGGGAATGTTTTTCTTAAATGCTTTAATATGTCTAGTAAGAAAATTCCCTGATTCATTCCCCTCACCCATCGGGATCACAGAAGAATATAGATGTTCGCTCACATCAACATTATTACTTATGTTAAGAACTTCTTCGGTCATATTATATTCTGTATCTCCATTTATAATTTTTTCAAACCCCTCTTTGAGTTCTTTTTTTATGGCAGCTACAACTTCATCTGATTCCTCACTTGCATCAAAATACTTCATATACATAAATTTTTCTCCTATTAATACTTTGCTCACAAAATGAGTACCGTACCATTTTTTGAACAGAGATTGACTATTTGAAAATAACTCAAAAGCCCTCTTGGTTAAGGAGGCATCATCTCCAATCAAGGCATATCCTTTTACAACATGAATAACATATACACAAGCTAATTGTTTTTTGCTGATATTATAATTATCCCAAATACCACTCTTACACCAAAATCCACTGCTGTCAACCTCATAATTATAATTCTTATCCACAAGATTTTCCATCTCAGCAACAGACTCCACAACTCCATAATATTCTTTATTTATTTCCTGCCTAAGAGGTTTCCAGTAAGCACTAAAATCATCTTCTAAAGCAAGACCTATAAAATCACCAAAAGAATTATAACCCCCGCCAAGAAAACGCTTCATATCAGCATCTGGAAACTTCGAAAAATCTTGAATTTCTTCAATCATAGTAGAATCTGTAACTACTTGAATTACTTCTGTTTGCTCCGGTTGCTCAGGTTGCTCCGGCTCTACTCCATTTGCTTCCACACTATTTGAACAATTTAATAAACTAATTAAAATTCCTAAAATTACTAGTAACTTAAAAATCTTTGAAAGCTTCATAAATTATCCCTTCCTAATGATTTATACATAAAACATTGTTATTTTCATCTAACTTTACAAGCCTATACTTATAGACCACTCTAAATATATCCTAAACACCTCCAATAATCAAGAATATTTTTATAAATATTTTCTCTTATTAATATTAAATATCATCAACCAAAATAGGAGGATTTCAGTCAAAATCAAGATAACGCCAAATTCGTTTCAGCTACTAATTAGGAAAATGAGCAACTAAGAGCTAAAATTAAAAGAGCAGCAATCTTCCAAAACTTTGAATTTAACGATGAAAATGATTATTTTTCCGGCTTAACCCTGAAAAAATTCCAAACCTCCTGCTTATTCTTACATTTTAACAAGGATTCAATATTTTCTTTCTTATATAGAAGCGAAGATATTCCGGAAAGTATTTGAATATGAGGAGTTTGATCATTAGTCGATGAAACTACCAAAATAAAAACTTTAGAAGGATTTCCATCAATGGATTCATATTCAAAACCTTCTTTACAAAAACCTATTGCAAGTTCTACTTTACTAATAGCATCTGTTCTAGCATGAGGAATTGCAAGCCCATTCGCCATTCCCGTACTCATAATCTTTTCTCTTTCCATAACTTCATTAAAGACTTGATCAAAATCAGTTACTTTCTTATTCTTATAAAGAACTTTTACCAATTTTTCAATAATATCTTCTTTGTTCTTCGGTTTTAAGTCCAAAATAATACATTGAGGAGATAAATAATTGCTTAAATTTACTTTCATTTTACCCTTCGCACTAATTATACCTTGTCTTAGATCCTCTGGTCTAGCTATATTTTTCATATTTTCAATTACTGAATTAAGTTTTAAAAATGATTCATAAACCAAAGTATTGATAAAAATAAGATCATCTTCACTTGCTTTGATAATAATTTTTTTAGGAAAACAAGACATCGTAATAAAAGTTTCGTCTAGTCTTATTTGGTAGATAACCCCATCGTACTCCAGACGATTAATAAAAAATCCTTCCAGAAAAAGTGATTTTATTAAATATTGCTCTGTTAATTCAATATATTCTTGTTTTTCAAAATCGTATTCTGTAGTAACAATATTGTCCTTATCTTGCTTATCTTTCCTAGTTCCTTTTGCTTTAAATGATAATAATTTATCTAAAATGGGAGGAGAAACAATAGTTGTAACCAAGGTCATAATAATTGAAACACCAAAGATTTCTTCATCTAAAATCCCTGCCGTTAAACCAATACCGGCAATAATCAAAGCAACTTCCCCTCTTGGCACCATTCCCATCCCAATTCTTGCTGAACCAAGTTTATTAAAATTTAAAAATAACGAAGGAAGACCACAACCTAAAAGCTTAGCTATAATAGCTCCTAGGGCATAAACAAAGCCAAAGATCAGAACTTTTACATTTCCAAAAGCATGAAGATCTACCATCATTCCCATAATAGCAAAGAAAATAGGTACAAAAAAAGCCTGCAATGTTTCTAATTTTTCTTGCAAAACAAAACTTAGATCAGTTTTTGAAAAGCTCAGTCCTGTTACATAGGCACCAATAATCATGGCAAGCCCTGCCTTTTCAAAAAAACCGGCTAAGAGTAAACTAATTCCAAAAGCTAAAACAGTAATAATTTCCTTATTTTTAAATAATTTGAGAAATTTTGCTATTTTATCGGAAATTAATAATCCCACAATCGTAAATCCCAGCCAAACCCCAACAGCTTTGATTGCAATTAGAGCAATACTGCCCCAATCAGCAGATCCCCCCTGCACCATTTCAGTAACAGAAATACCAATCACAATTGCCAAAAGAATAATACCAAGCACATCATCTATTACAGCACCTGCTAAAATAGTTACCCCTTCCGCAGATTCCATTTTTCTCTTTCCTGAAAGAATCCTTGCTGTAATTCCAACAGAAGTTGCAGTGCTCATCACCCCAAGAAACAAACATCTCGGATCCATAAAATTAGTTTTCAAAAAGAGCATTCCTGTTATACTACCAATAACAAAACTAAAAATAACCCCACTGGCTCCAACCACTGTTCCGGCAAAAGAATATTTTAAAAATAATTTTAAATTAGTTTCAAGCCCTGCTATGAATAATAAGATAATTGAGGCAAGGGTTGCTATGCCGTAGAGCTGAGGAGAAATTGGCAACTGAGTTTGAGTACTTAGAGGGAAAATTCCATGTTCAAATCCAAGTAAAGGTAAGCTTCCTAGAGCAAATGGACCAATAATTATTCCGGCAGTTAACTCTCCCAAAACTGAGGGCATTTTTATTTTTTCAAAAATAATTCCACCAACTCTGGCTGCCACAATAATAACAGCAATCTGGAAAACCAAATCTGTCATAAGATGAGTCATATTATGCCCCTGTGAAGAAGCAATTAGAGGAATAGCAAGAAGAAGTAAAAGAAGAAAATATTGTTTTTTCATTTTAAATTCTCATTTAGATTTATAAGAGTTTCCAGATTTTAAATAGAGTTTCACCCTTAATTTGGGGTAAAACTGGTAAAAGATAATAATTATTTAGATAGTTGTCAATTTTTTAAATTTATAATATTCAAAACTAAAGAAAAATAGCAATTCGTAAATAGAATTTGTCATCTTTTATAAAAACTATTATATTAAAAAGAAAATAAACTATTGAAAGAGGAATTAAAATGGAAATATTAAGTGCAGAACAAGCTCAAGCAAAAAATATTACAGTAGGCTTAAATGTTATTATTGGAAAAAATGTAAATTTAGGCGAAAATTGTATTATTGGAAACAATGTTACTATTCATGATGATACGACTATTGGGAATAATGTGAGAATTGATGATAATAGCGTTATTGGGAAAAATCTAATGAAGGCTGCTAATTCTGCAACAACCAAGCAAATGGAACTTGAAGGCACAATTATTGGAGATGAGTGCTTAATTGGTTCTTGCTGTGTAATTTATAGAGGGACAAAACTTGGTAATAAAATTTTGGTAGCAGATCAAGCCGCGGTTCAATTTAAAACAACTATTGATGATTTTACGATTATTGGGAGATCAGTTTTAATTGAATCAAGATGCCAAATCGGCAAAAAAGTAAAAATTGAATCCAATGCCTATTTAACAGCTTATAGCACTGTTGAAGATTATTGCTTTATCGCTCCTGGAGTAATTACTACTAATGATAATTTTGTTGGAAGAACCGAGGAAAGATTTAAACATTTCCGAGGGGTAACTCTAAAAAGAGGGGCTAGAGTTGGAGCTAATAGTACTATTTTACCCGGAAAAACAATTTACGAAGATGCTTTAATTGCAGCGGGCAGTGTAGTTACCAAAGATATTCCGGAGGGAAAGATCTACGCCGGAAACCCTGCCAGAGAATTGAGAGATGTTCCCCCTGAACAATTACTTAAGAACAATCTATAATGCAAGAAGGATAAGAAGTGACAAACACCTATCAAGATAGACCAACTAAGGCTTTAATAAAGCTGGCAAATCTAGAAAATAATTACCGAATTGTAAAAAGACTTTGCAAAACCAAAATCATGGCAATGATTAAAGCTGATGCCTACGGGCATGGTATGGTTAGAATTGCCAAAGAACTTTCTAAATTTAAAGTTGATTATTTTGGAGTTGCCTATCTTGAAGAAGCTCTTGAACTTAGAGCTAATCAAATCCAAGAACCCATTTTAGTTTTGGGAGCAATTAATACCGGTCAAATAGCCGGTTTTATTGAAAATGATATTGAAATCACTTCTTCTTCCATTGAAAAATCCCTGGCTATTTCAAAAGTTGCCAAAAAAATGGGTAAAAAAGCCCTTGTTCATTTAAAAGTCGATACCGGCATGGGAAGAATTGGAGTCCAGTGGCATAATGCTTACAAATTTATCAAAGAATCCTATAAAATGGAAAATTTAAAAATAAAGGGACTCTTTTCTCATTTCGCATTGGCTGATGAAGATGCTAATTTTACTCAAATCCAATTAGCAAGATTTAAAGATTTAGTTAAGCAATTAGAGAAAGAAAATTTAAGACCTGAAATTGTGCATCTTGCTAATTCAGCAGGACTAATCAATTTTAAAGAGTCTCATTTTGATATGGTAAGACCAGGACTTATGCTCTACGGCTACGCACCTTGGCAGAAATTTGGCAAATTAAATTTAAAACCGGTAATGTCTTTAATTTCCACAGTGACTTACTTTAAAGTCCTTCCTAAAAATACCGGAATTAGTTACGGTCACAGCTATAAAACCAAAACTCAATCTCGAATTGTTACTTTGCCACTGGGATATGGAGATGGCTACTTTAGAGCCTTATCAAATAAAGGATTTGTGATAATCAGAAATCATAAATATCCCATTGCAGGCAATATTTGCATGGATCAAATGATGATTGACATCGGAGAAAATGGGACAGCTTATAATGGCGATCCTGTGTTAATTTTTGGAGAATACGAAAACTCCTCTCTTTCTTTGGAGGAACTTTGTGAAAAAATAAATACAATTCCTTATGAATTTCTCTGTTCTATTACCAAGAGAGTTCCAAGGATTTATATTTAGCCTTGCTATTTTTTTCTGCCGCAAAAAAGATCAAAACATGGAATAATCAAGCTAAGTTTAAGCTAACCGGTAGCACGACTAGGCTAGAGAGTCAGCGAAAAAATAAGAGCTTGAATTTTATTTATTGATAATATCGCCGCATTGTATTATATTGATGTGATGCTAAAAATAAGAACTGGAGAAATAATATGCATTCTGACTTAAAATATGAACTTTTTCACGACGATATTCTTGATTTTGAAGAGTATGCCGTTATCCCTTCAAAAGATATTGTTCCTTTTCCCAATATGATTATCCCAATTGGAATAGATAATTCTAATATGATCAGAATAGTGGAAGATGCTCATTCTGAAGGAAATTTGATTTTTGTTTTGGTTAAAAAAAATCAAAAATTAGATGACCTTGCTAAAAGTTCTTATTATGAAGCAGGTTGCATTGGTAAAGTTATGCAAATTCTTAAAATTCCGGGAATGGGAGTCAAAGCCATTATCCAAGTTTTAAGAAGAGCCAAAGTGCTTAATTTCAGCGTTAAAGAAAATGTTCTTTATTCCAAAATATCTTTGATTGATATTAATTTTGAACCTGACGAAATGATAGAAGCTTCTCTTAGAATAATAAAAAAGTTATATAAGAACTACCTTGATTTGAATCAGAAGAATTTTGACGATAATTTACAAGCTTTTGGCAGCGAAACTAAAGATCCTTTAATGAAGGTTGATGATATTTTAGGACATTTAGATCTTAGTTTAGAGCAGAAACAAAAACTTCTAGAAATTTCAGAATTTTCTGAACTTCTTGATCAACTTCATATTATTCTTATCAACGAAATTGAATTTGCTAAACTTGAAAATAAAATAGAACTTAAAGTAAATAATAAAGTTATGAAAGAGCAGAAAGAATACTTTTTAAAAGAAAAAATTAAAGGTATGAAATCTGAAATTAATGCTGATGAATCAGATATTGATGAAGTTGACAAAATTAAAGAACTTATAAAGCAAGATAAACTTTCAATCCAAGCTAAAAAGAAAGCTGAAGTTGAAATTGAAAAGCTGAAAAGAATTCATTCCATGTCACCCGAATACGGACTCATTAGAGATTTTTTGGATCTTCTGGGAAATCTTCCATGGAAAGAAAAAACTGCTGAAAAAATTGATATTTTGGAAGCTGAAAAGATTTTAGATGAAGATCATTATGGATTAAACAAAGCAAAAGAAAGAATTTTAGAATATCTTTCTGTTTTAAAATTAGTAAAAAAAATAAAAGGACCTATTCTTTGTTTGGTTGGACCTCCCGGAACCGGTAAAACTTCACTTGGAAGATCAGTTGCCAGAGCTTTGAATAGAGAATATATCAGAGTTGCTCTAGGTGGTCTTCATGATGAAGCTGAAATTAGAGGACATAGAAGAACCTATATTGGGGCTATGCCCGGTAAAATTATTCAGTCAATCAAAAAATGTGGAGTAAATAATCCGCTTTTCCTTTTAGATGAAATTGACAAGCTAACTTCTGACTTTAGAGGCGATCCGGCATCTGCTTTACTTGAAGTTTTAGATCCTGAGCAAAATAATTCTTTTATGGATAATTATCTTGATGTGGAATTTGATTTGAGTAGCATTCTCTTTATTGCAACGGCTAATGATAAATCCAGAATACCAAAGCCGCTGCTTGATAGAATGGAACTAATAGAAATTGATGGTTATCTTGATGTGGAAAAATATCATATTGCTACAGATTTTTTAATCCAAAAGCAATTTAAAGAAAATGGTATTACAGCAGCTAATCTAACAATTGATGATGAAGCTATTTATAAAATAATTTCTGATTACACCCTAGAAGCAGGAGTTAGAGAATTAGAAAGAAAAATTGCTAAGATTTGCAGAAAAGTAGCCAAGGAAATAATTAAAGATTCCCGGCAAAAGATAGAAATTACCAAAGATAATCTCGAAAAATACCTTGGGATTGCTCGCTTTGTTGAAAATGTTGATAATCACGGTTTAAAAGTTGGAGAGGTTAATGGGCTTGCTTGGACTAATGCCGGTGGTAGTATTTTAAAAGTAGAAACAAATATTATGGAAGGAAAAAAAGATCTTTCTTTAACAGGAAAATTAGGCGATGTTATGAAAGAATCAGCCCAAGTTGCTCTTTCTTATATTAGATCTAATGCTAAAGCTTTTGAAATCGATAATGAGTTTTTTGAAAAAAATGAAATCCATTTACATTTTCCGGAAGGAGCGGTTCCTAAAGATGGCCCTAGTGCCGGAATTACGATTGTAACTTCCATTTTGAGTGCAATCAAAAACCTCAAAGTTGATCAAAGTGTTGCTATGACAGGAGAGGTTACAATTCACGGAGATGTGCTTGCCATTGGGGGCTTAAACGCCAAATTAATGGCAGCTAAAAGATCTAAAATAAAAAAAGTAATTATTCCTTTGCGGAACGAAAAAGATCTTAAAGAAATCGCTGAAGAAATTTTAGAATCTTTTGAAGTAATTAAAGTAAAGCATGTTAAAGAAGTTATCGAAGAAGTCTTATATGTTAAAAATTAAAAGTTCAGAGTTTATTAGATCTGCTTCTTCTAAAAAAGATTTTATTCATGATGATAGGCAAATAATTCTTTTTGCAGGAAGATCTAACGCCGGAAAATCATCTTTTATCAATTCTGTTTTGCAGAGAAAAAAACTTGCCAAAACCAGTCAAACACCGGGAAAAACAAGATTAATTAATTATTTTCTAATCAATAATGATTTCTATTTCGTTGATTTACCGGGATACGGCTATGCTAAAGTCTCCAAATCTGAACGAGATCAGTGGCGAAAGTTAATTAATGATTTTCTAATTCATAATGAAAATATTTCGCTCGTTTTTTCAATTGTAGATATTCGCCATAAACCAACAGCTTTAGATCATGAAATGGTTAGTTTTTTTAGTAATTATAATTTTAGACAGATTGTTCTTCTTAATAAATCAGACAAACTTTCAAATAATAAAATAGCTAACCAAAAAAGAATTATAACCAATGATTTTAAGAACTATAGAGTAGAAAAATATATCCCCTATTCTTCTTTAAAACATACTAAAAGAGATGATATTTTAGAATTACTTGATATTTTCTTAAAAGATATAAATCTAAGACTAATTTAAGGATGATATTTAATGATAAAAATAGATACTAAGAAATGCGATCGCTGTGGAACTTGCGTAGCAGCCTGTAGGTTTGGAGCATTAATGGTTTATGAACATTTTGTAGAAGTAGATCCAAAGAAATGTGTTGACTGCAATGATTGTTATTATATTTGTCCGATTAATGTTATTTCTACTAAAAAAATGCAAGAAAATACAGAATAAGAAATTTCAATAATAAGGAGCCAAAATGAACAATATATATATTTCCCCTTCCCTACTATCTGCTGATTTTAGCAATTTAGAAAAAGAAATTAAAGAGGTAGAAGAATCCGGAGCAGATTACCTACACTTAGACATTATGGACGGTCATTTCGTTCCCAATCTTACTTTTGGACCTTTTATTTCTAAATTTATTAAAAATATTTCAAAATTGCCTTTAGATGTTCATTTAATGGTAGAAAAACCTGAGGATTATATTCCGCAATATGCCAAAATGGGAGCAGAGATTATTGTAGTGCATCAAGAAGCCTGTACCCATCTTCATCGTCAAATTCAACTAATCAAATCTTTTGGAGCAAAAGCCGGAGTTGCTTTAAATCCTGCTACTCCACTAGAGACATTAGACTATATTATAGAAGATTTAGATCTTGTATTAATTATGAGTGTAAATCCGGGCTATTCAGGACAAAAATTTATTGAAAGCAGCGTCCGCAAAATCGAAAATTTTCATAAAAAATTTAAAGGTCGTTTAAAAGAAAATTTTCTTTTAGAAGTTGATGGAGGCGTCAATAATGAAACAGCTCCAAGGCTAATTAAAGCAGGTGCTAATATGCTGGTTTCAGGTAGCTATTATTTTAAAAGTGAAAATAAAAAAGAAATCATAAGTCTTTTAAAAAAGGGATAATGAGTAAATAAATGAGTAGTGGAAAATTATATATTGTGGCAACTCCTATCGGAAATCTGAAGGATATATCCTATAGAGCGGTTGAAACTTTGCAAGAAGTAGATTTTATAGCCTGCGAGGATACTAGAAAAACCAAAGTCCTCTGCAATTTTTATAATATTGAGACTAAACTAATTTCTTATCACGACTTTAATAAAGAAAAGAAAACAGCTGACCTTATTAAGAGACTAAAAATGGGTGAAAGCATGGCTCTTGTTAGCGATGCCGGAACTCCTGCCATTAGTGACCCCGGATTTTACCTTGTCAGAGAAGCCAGAAATGAAGGTCTTGAAGTTTACGGAATCCCCGGCCCTTGTGCTTTTATTAATGCTCTGGCAATTTCCGGATTTCCTACGGATAGTTTTTCTTTCTACGGTTTTATGCCTCCTAAAAAAGGTCGCCAAAAATTTAAAGAAAAATTAGTAGCAGATCCTAAAACACTAATCCTTTACGAATCTGTTCATAGGATTATTAAAACTCTCACAGAGCTTGGGGAAATAATGCCCGCAAGAAAAGTTGCCGTGGCTAGAGAAATGACCAAGAAATTTGAAGAATTTATTTTTGGAGATTTCGAGGAAGTTATCAAGACTTTAGAAGCCGGCAATATCAAGGGTGAATTTGTAATTTTAATTTCAAACCTTCCAAAAGAGAAAAAAGTTAAGGATTATCAGAATTGAAGTGATTTGTATCGCTGTTTCTATTTAAGAGTTTTAAGGAGCTCTACTAAGATAATACTAAAAAGGAGTTGTTATGAAACATAGATTGTTTTGCTTACTGTTCTTAGTTCTTAAGCTAGCTATGGGACAGTCTGATATGGAAACAGATTTTACAGCTGAGGGTATTGAACATATTATCGGTTACACCGAATTCATTGAAAATGAACCGATAAATATAATGTCTAAAAATAATCCATTTAAAAAAAAATATTCAACAAAAAATACATTTGATCATAAATACCAAAGTTTAAATCTTTGTCTTGAGATTATCTTAAATGAAACTGGGAAAATTTTTATTCTTCCTTTAAACTATAAAATCTGGGATGTTAATTTTTTTGCTTCAGTACCTTACTTTTTAAAAAAAACAATCAAATACTCTCTAAAAAATTCTGAAACTTCAGGACTTGGAGATATTTCTCTTGGCTTAGGATACAGTAAAGTTTTTTGGGATACCTATTTTTTCGGAGAGTTTACAGTAAAACTTCCAACAGGAGACTCTAAAGCTACAAATGATAATTTTCTTGTGCCTTTAGGAACAGGATCAACCGATTATCTATTTTGGGGAATAGTTTCCAAGGATCTAACTGAAACTTTCTCTTTAGCAACTTATATTTCTTATAAAATTAATACCTCCAGCAAGAAAAAAGCTGAAATTTTAAATCCGGAGGATGAGAGTAAGATAACCTATATCGATTACGAGATTACGAATGGTAATTTCTTAAAACTTTCTACCTCTTTTGATTACTACCCTTTAGAGCCTCTCTTAATTGAAACAAAACTTACCCTAAAAAATATCGGAGAGGGATCTTCAGATAAAAGATATAGCTATAGCTGGAAGGATGA
>PDWI01009137.1_pt1 | contig 11456 bp, 11 predicted proteins | sample 1430891 | NCBI WGS metagenome assembly PDWI01 (sample SAMN01162508, study PRJNA174530) | Oral metagenome, whole genome shotgun sequencing project. | biome: Marine environment; feature: Marine mammal; material: Swab sample of the gingival sulcus; isolation source: swab sample of gingival sulcus... | reverse complement strand
GAGATAAAGGTTTGTTTAATAAATCTTTCAAGAGAAGACTACACTGTAAAAAATGGTGACAGAGTAGCACAAATGATTATTGCCAAACATGAGACATGTGAATTTGTTGAAGTGGAAGAAATAAATGACTCGGATAGAGGGGGCTCTGGATTTGGTTCGACAGGTGTAAGTAAGTAGGAGGAACTATGGCTAAAAGAAGAACAACAAGAAAAACTAAGAAAAAAATGCCACAAGGAGTTAAGCTAATTATTTTAATTGCTATATTTTTACTATACTCTTTTGCCATTTACTTTAAAGGCATGGGTATCATTGGTGAGTTTTTTAGAAATGTAACTTTTGGAATCTTTGGTTTTTTTGGTTTCCTCATGCCATTTATAATATTTTTTGTAGTCCTATTTATAATTAATAAAAATTTTAAAAAAAGAAAATTCTCACTTATAACAGGAGTAATCCTATTATTTATATCTTTTTTGTTAAGCATGGATGTTATGAAATACTCAAATGTCTCTGCGCTTAATTTTTTTAGTATTGATGGTGTAAAAAAATCTTATGAAATGGGGAAAAATTTTAATAGTTCCGGTGTGATTGGGGATTTTTTCTCTGTTCTTATCATTAAAGGTATTGGTAAAATAGGACTTATAATAGTAGCGTTGACAATACTTATAATAAGTATATTTCTTATCACAAATATGAGTATTAAGAAAATTAGTCTTGAGTTTAAGAACAATAGAAAGAAGAGAGAAGAAAGACGAAAAGAAAATGCAAAAAAAAGGATGATATTAGCTCATGAAGAAGATGAGTATATAGATAATACCTATAATGAATTAAAAAAAGAAAAAAGTAAGAAGTTCATTTATGATGATTACTTTAAAAAAGAAGAAACAGTAAATGAAACAGTAAAAAAAGAACCTGTTATTATATACAATGAAGAAACGCCAAGAGAAAATGTAGTGATTGAAAAGCCGACTGAAAAAGAAAGCAACGAAGTAAAAGAGGAAATAGAAAAAAACATATCTAGCAGTGCAACGAAGAACGCATCCTATAAAAAACCAAAGATTAGTTTTCTTCAACGACCTCAAAGTCAAAAAGGCTCGAATAACAATAAGAGCGAAATATATAAAAATTCAGAGAGACTTGAAAATATACTGTTAAACTTTGGCATTAAGGCAAGCGTTGTTGGTGTAACCACAGGACCTATCGTTAATCGATATGAAATAGAACTTGAGCCAGGCACAAAATTATCCAAACTTCATTCGCTATCAGATGATATCGCGTTAAACCTTGCCGTTAGCCATGTAAGAATAGCTGCAGTTGCTGGAAAAGCAGCTGTTGGAATTGAAGTTCCAAATACAAAGAAAAGTATGGTTTCTCTAAGAGAAATCATTGAATCAAGAGAATTTGCAAATAAAAATAGCTTACTGAAATTTGCGCTAGGTAAAGATATAGCCGGCAAACCTATAATTGGTGATTTATATAATATGCCTCACTTACTTATTGCTGGTGCGACAGGTTCTGGTAAAAGTGTTTGTGTCAATACAATTATTACAAGTATACTTTATAATGCTTCTCCAGATGAAGTAAAACTGCTTATGATTGATCCAAAAATGGTTGAACTTAATGTTTATAATGGCATACCACATTTAATCCTACCAGTTGTAACAGATCCGAAAAAAGCTGCTATTGCGCTTCGATGGGCAGTGAATGAAATGACCGAGAGGTATGAGAAATTTGCTAGTACTAGAAGCAAAGATATCAATAGCTATAACTCTAAGAATCCTGAACAAAAAATGCATAAAATCGTTGTTTTAATAGATGAGCTTAGTGATCTTATGATGGTTGCCTCAAGTCAAGTGGAAGATTCTATCGCAAGACTTACTCAAATGGCAAGGGCGGCAGGCATACATTTAATTGTTGCTACACAAAGGCCTTCTGTTGATGTCATAACCGGTACGATAAAATCGAATATACCATCCAGAATAGCCTTTAGTGTATCATCGTATATTGATTCCAAGACAATCCTAGATAAGAGTGGTGCAGAAAAACTTATTGGGAAAGGTGATATGTTATTTAAAGGTCCAGCTAGCAATCAACCGAAGAGAATACAAGGGGCATTCATTTCTGAAGGTGAAATAGAGGCCATAGTGAATTATATAAAAAATCAGAATTTAGATGTAGAATACAATGAAGAAGTTGTAGAGCAGAAAGTGGATATCAGTAAAAACGAATTTGATGATGACTTATATGAAGACGCGGTAAAACTTGTCATTGCAAATGAAAGTGCTTCTGCTAGTATGTTACAAAGGAAATTTAGAATAGGCTATAATAGAGCTGGTAGACTGATTGACATGATGGAAGATGCTGGAATAATTGGACCACCACAGGGGTCAAAGCCTAGAGAAGTGCTTATGCCAAATTATTTTGATGAGGCTGACAATGATAATTAGTGTTAGAGATGCTTTAAACAAAAACAATAGTGTTATTGTGGACGTGAGAAGTGAAGATGAATACGCTGATTCACATATATCTGGTGCTATAAATATTCCGATACTATCAAACTCAACCAGAAAAGAAGTTGGCATAATATATAAGGAGTTTGGAAGAGAAGAAGCGATAAAGAAAGGGCTTGATGTAACAAGCCCTAATGTTGCGTTAATAGTAAAGGAGTTTATGCAGATAAAAGAAGATAAGAATATAATACTTTACTGTGCTAGGGGCGGACTTAGAAGCAAGTCTCTATACAATTTTCTAAGAACGTTTAGAGAGAATATATTCCTTATTGAAGGTGGATACAAGGCGTTTCGAAATTATATTTTAGATGAATTTGAAACTATTTTAAACAACAAGAAAATCTTTGCACTTCAGGGGAATACGGGTGTTGGTAAGACGATAATCTTGAGGCAATACCAAAGTGAAGGTGGTTCGGTACTTGATCTCGAGCATATTGCAAAAAATGCAGGTTCCGTTTTTGGCTCAATTCCATTTGATTCTGAGCAACCATCTCAAAAACAATTTGAAAATGACCTTTACCATTATTTAACGAACACAGGAAATGTATTTTTTACAGAGAGCGAAAACAGAAGAATAGGTAGGGTTATTTTACCAGAAGCGATATATAATAAACTAGTTTCATCGGAACATATTTTAATAAAAACGAGTATTAAAAACAGAGTTGAGAACATAAAAAAGGATTATCTCAAGTTTTTAGAAGCGAATGATGATTCTTTTAAAGAGGCGATAAGAAAACTAAAGAAAATGCTTGGAAATAAAAAAGTAGAAGAACTTATAGTAAAGTTGGATAACTTAGAAATTGATGATGTGATTGAAGAACTTATGATTTCGTACTATGATGTTTTATATAAAAAATATGTGAGTGGTAAATATAAGTATTATAGACAGATAGAATATCATAATATTCGTGAGGTTACAAAAGTTTTGAAGGAAATTGAGAAAAAATATGCGTAGTTTTTATATAGAAAATCTTGGATGTGCTAAGAACACAGCGGATGGCAACAATATATCAAGCGTGCTTATAGATTTGGGTATGTTGCCACTGTCTTCGCCAGTTGATGCGGATCTTATAATCGTTAACACATGTGGTTTTTTACAAGCGGCGGTTGAAGAGAGCATCAATACTATCCTTGACTTAATGGAATACAAAAAGGAAAAGCTATTTGTCGTTGGATGCATGGTGGAAAGGTATAAAAACGACCTTTCAAAGGAACTTCCGGAAGTTGATCTTTTTCTTGGGACATCTCAAATGATGCAAATAGATAAATATATAAACTATAGCGGTGATAAAAAGGTGTTTGCCAATAGAGAAAAGAAGATGTTAACGTTTAATTACGATGCATCCCATGCCTATGATAGTTCCTATGCATATGTTAAGATTGCAGAAGGTTGTGATAATAGATGTACATATTGTATCATTCCTAAGCTTAGGGGAGATTTTATATCTAGAAGTATTTCGGATATAAAAAATGAAGTTATAAGTGTAAGTAAAAGGGGAATAAAAGAGATTGTACTAGTATCTCAAGATAATAGTAGATATGGACGTGATATTGGAAGCAACTTAATTGAGTTGTTGAAGGAACTAGAAAATACGGATGTCAAATGGATAAGACTTATGTATCTATATCCTGATATTTTAGATGATGAATTTATAGATTATATGGCAAACAGTAAAAAAGTAGTTCCATATGTAGATATACCCTTACAGCATATTTCAGATTCGGTCCTTAAACGGATGAATCGACATACCAATAAAAATCATATTATCACTTTAATTAATAAACTTAGAAGTAAAATACCAAATATAACAATACGATCCACATTAATCGTTGGGTTTCCTGGTGAAACGGACGAAGAGTTTGAAGAATTATATAACTTTGTAAAAACGTATAAAATAGATCGGCTTGGTGTGTTTAAATATTCGGATGAAAAAGAAGCACCAGCATACAAATTAAAGAACAAAGTTGATGAAGAAACAAAAGAATATAGGCGCGATAAAATAATGCTTGCACAAAAGAGCATATCTGATGATATAATTAACTCAATGGTAGGTAAAGTATTTGAGTGTGTTGTTGATGAAGTCTATGATGATTATATGATTGTCCGAAGTAAAAGCGACGCGCCAGAAGTTGATCTAGATATCGTTGTAAATAATGTAGGCGACCGAAATGTTTCTGATTTTGTAAAAGTAAAAGTGACAAATGCTTTTGATGGCTATAATTTAGAAGGAGAGATATATGAACTTGGCAAATAAGATAACAATTTTAAGGCTTTTATTAGTACCTATGTATATCTATTTAGCGGGGTATACAAATTATAGCTTTGTTACTTTAATCGTTTTTGCACTAGCTGCTTTTACAGATTTTTTAGATGGTTATATAGCTAGAAAGCACAATATGGTAACGGATTTGGGTAAATTTATGGATCCTCTTGCAGATAAGATACTTACTTTATCTGCGTTTATACTTTTTTCTTCTCAAGGGTTAATTAGTCCAGCTGTTACCATTGTTGTCGTTATGAGAGAAATTATCATAAGTGTTTTTCGAGCAGTGGCTGCAAGTAAGAATATAGTCATCGCCGCAAGTATATATGGGAAACTAAAAACGGTCTCTCAGATGGCCACAATTATTACAATATATCTATATATCATAATTGGTAGAAACAATGATATGATTATAAATGCTTTAATAATGATTATGACAATCTTAACAATAGCAAGTGGAGTGGATTATATCTATAAGAACAGACAAGTTTTAAAAGAAAAATAATGGAACATATTTAAGTTATCAATTGAAAATATATATTGTTAGATTATAATAGTATGTGAGATATGATATACATTTTTAGGAGGAATAAATGTCAGATAAACAAAAGGCGCTATCAACAGTGCTAAATCAGATTGAAAAACAATTCGGAAAAGGATCAATTATGAGGCTCGGTGATAAGCCAACTTTAAATATTGATACAATACCTACAGGTGCACTATCACTAGATCTAGCACTCGGTATAGGCGGTGTTCCTAGAGGGAGAATTGTTGAAATATATGGACCAGAATCGTCTGGAAAGACAACCGTTACGCTTCATATAATTGCAGAAGCGCAAAAAGCGGGTGGTGTTGCAGCGTTTATAGATGCTGAGCATGCACTTGACCCTAAATATGCTGCGAGTATTGGAGTGGATACTGACAACCTAATCTTATCTCAACCAGATACTGGTGAACAAGCGCTTGAGATAGTAGAAGCACTTGTAAGGTCAAATGCTATCGATATTATCGTTGTCGACTCTGTTGCTGCGCTCGTGCCAAAAGCCGAAGTAAGTGGTGAAATGGGAGACTCTCATGTTGGACTTCAAGCGAGGCTTATGTCTCAAGCACTTAGAAAACTTACCTCGATAATAAATAAGAGCAATACCTGTTTAATATTTATTAATCAGTTACGAATGAAGATCGGTGTCGTTTATGGTAATCCAGAAACTACTACCGGAGGAAATGCACTAAAGTTCTATTCATCGATAAGACTTGATGTAAGAAAAAAAGAGGCAATTAAGGATAGGGATAGTGTTATAGGAAATAAGACTAGAGTTAAGATTGTAAAAAATAAAATGGCGCCTCCATTTAAAGAGGCTACTTTTGATATTATGTATGGTGAAGGAATATCAAAGGTTGGTTGTATTTTAGATGTTGCTGTTGAAGATAACATAATTAATAAATCTGGTGCTTGGTATAGCTATAATGAAGAAAAACTTGGTCAAGGTCGAGAGAATTCTAAAGTTTATCTAGAAGAAAATCCGGATATTTTAGAAGAGGTTGTTAAACAAGTTAATGAAATACATGGTATTACAAAATAAGTGTTAACTCAAAGATTTCTTTGAGTTTTTTTTAATGGGTATCATAATAGTAGGAGGTAACTATGAAAATGAGTATCGTTAAAAAGGGGAAGTACATTGAAATACAAATGCTTAAAGAAATACTAGAAGATAATAATATAAAATGTTACGTCAGCAGTGAGCACGGCGAAGGTTTTGTGATGAGTACCGGTAATTTTATGGTTGAATATACACTGTTTGTTAATTCAGACGATTTCGTTGAAGCGTCAGCAATTTGCGACTCATTTATTGGAGAAAAAGATGAAGAATTATAGAAAGAATGTTTTTATAAGTCTTGCTTTATATTTTGTGACCTTATTTGTTAATGCGCTAAGTGGAGCGGGGCTAATTAACGGGAATAGTCAGAGTGATGTTTCTAGGGCGTATCCAAGTGGAATTACGCCTGCACCTTATGCGTTTAGTATTTGGGGTGTAATATATCTGTGTATTCTACTATCAATACTTACACCACTTTTTAATAACAGTGAAAGAAATATAAAAAATATAAATGAAATCTCGATTCTTTTTTGGATTTCGTGCCTATTTAATATAGCATGGACTGTTGTTTTTTCCTATGAATTTATTTGGCTTTCTGCAATACTTATAGTTTGTATACTTATTTTTGCATTTAAAATTATGGTTCGCTTAAAGAAAATGAGTGGTCACAAAAATGGCATTTTTGATCTGGGATTTGGTCTATATGCAGGGTGGCTCTCTATTGCGTCCGTGGTCAACTTTGTAGCATTTTTGGTTTCTATTAATTTTAAGTTTTTTGGAAATAGGGAGATGTTTGATTCCATTTTGCTATCAGTTTTTATCCTTCTTATCGCATTAATACAAAAGCGACACAATAACCCATTTTATAATTTATCCATTATTTGGGCTTTTATTGGTATCCTTGTGAGGTATTCTAATGATATATTTACAAGTCCAAGACTTATAATAATATTCGCTGGAATCGTTACACTATTAATAGTTGATATTGTAGTCACGATAAAAAAAATGAAGTTTGAATGTTAGATTTAGCTCCATAGAACATTTATTTGTGCTTTCACCATTTTTCATATACATTATATAGTATATATGCTATAATTGTAGTATGAATTTCATAAGGAGGTGATACTATTACTATAGATACTATGCAAATTCTAGTTTTTATAGCAATAGCTTTTGTTGGTTTAATAGTTGGATATATATTAAGACGTTTAATAGCAGAGAAGAAGATTGTATCAGCAGAACATAAAGCAAGAGAGATTGAAAAAGATGCTACCATAAATGCGGAGACATTAAAAAAAGAAGCATTATTTAGTGCGAAAGAAGAAATACATGCATTAAGAACAAATTTAGAAAAAGAAACTAGAGAGAGAAGGGCTGAAATTGCGCGACACGAAAGAAGAAATTTATCAAAAGAAGAAGCACTTGACACAAGGCAAAATGATATTGATAAACGGGATAGAGAATTACATAATCTGAGTAAAAAACTATCTAAAAAAGAGAAAGCGCTAATTTTAAAAGAAGAACAGAAACAAAAGGAATTAGAGGAAATTGCTTCACTTACAAAAGAAGAAGCAAAAGAGGTACTACTGAAGGAAGTTGATAAAACCTTAGTTAGAGAAAAAGCTGTTAGAATAAGAGATATGGAAGAAGAAATCAAAGATAGTGCAAAGAGAACATCTCAAAAAATTCTAGCAAATACGATAGGTTCTATTGCGCCTGAGTTTGTAGCTGAGAGTACTGTTTCAGTTGTAAACCTACCAAATGATGATATGAAAGGTAGAATTATTGGTAGAGAGGGTAGAAATATTAGAGCGTTTGAAAAGGAAACCGGTGTCGATTTAATAATTGATGACACACCTGAAGCGGTTGTTTTATCTTGTTTCGATTCTGTGAGAAGAGAGATTGCTAAGGTTGCGCTTGAAAAACTCATTTCAGATGGTAGGATACATCCTACTAGAATAGAGGAAATGGTAGTTAAAGCAACGGATGAAATAGAACAGAAGATGAAGGAAGAAGGAAAGAACGCAATATTTGAACTTGAGATTAACAAAGTACATCCGGAACTAATAAGACTACTTGGAAGTCTTCAATTTAGAACAAGTTATGGACAGAATCAACTTCAGCATTCAATTGAAGTAGCGAAGGCTGCTGCGTTGATAGCGAAAGAACTAGGTGTAAATGCTAAAATAGCAAAAAGAGCTGCATTGTTCCATGATATTGGTAAGGCAATCGATCAATTTACGGAAGGGACTCATATTGAACTTGGTATGATGCTTCTTAAAAAATATGGTGAAAATGAACAAGTTATACATGCGATGTGTACTCACCATGGTGACTATGAGCCTAAGACCATTGAAGCAGTAATTGTAACAGCAGCCGATGCGATAAGTGCTGCTAGACCTGGTGCAAGGCGAGAGACTATTAATAATTATGTTAAACGTCTTGAAAATTTAGAGAAAATAGGAAATTCATATGCAGGAGTTGAAAAATCATTTGCCATTCAAGCGGGTAGAGAACTTAGGATCGTTGTTTATCCTGAAAAGATATCAGATGATGAGATGCTACTGCTTTCGCATGATATCAGTAATCAGATTCAAGAGGAACTTGATTACCCAGGACAAGTAAAGGTACATGTTATAAGAGAGTCCAGAGTAGTATCCTATGCAAAATAATAAGAAGGGGCATGAAATGCTCCTTATTTTTTTTCGAGTTCTAAGATAGCTGTTGCAGATAATATTAGCAATATTATGAAGTTCAATAGTCCACTTCCAAAAGGATTCATACTAATAGATAAGGCGTTGTTTACCATATGTGCGATAATTGGTATTAGTATGTTATTTGTTTTTGCAAAGATATACCCAAATAGTAGTCCTATAAAAAAAGCATATATAAGTTGATATAAATTAGCGTGGAATAAACCAAACAATACCGCTTGTATTATTATGGCGTTTCTAACGCTAGTTACCTTAATTAATTCTGTAAAGATAATACATCTAAAGATAACTTCTTCAATGATTGGTGCAGCGATTACCACAGCAATAAATACTATGTAAGCATTTCCAGAGCTTATATAATTGGATATACTATCGGAAATGGTTTTTAGGCTTGGAAACATAGCAACAACAATTGTCATTACTATCGAACTTATGAATATCGTTAAAAAACCACTACTAAGTGATAGGTTAAAGTCTTGCAAGCTTAGTTTATGTATATGGTTTTTGAAGTCTCTAAATAAAAGCAAGTATGTTATTAATGATATGAGCGCCGCAATCGATAGTACTAGCAGCTCATTGTCCATATTGAGGTAGTTAATTAGTATTACTTGTACAATTACATAAAATGACATATAAAAAAAAATTTTTAGAACAGCTATTAAATATTTCATAAATATAGTATAACATACATTACTCATTTATTTGACAATAAAATATTGTTAGAGTAAAATACGGTAAGGAGGCATTATGAAATCGAGCGATGATATTTTGTCTATATTATTAAAACACCCTTTTTTTAGAAATCCTAATAATTACTATATTCGAAGGATTACTCTTATAAAATATCTTAAGAAGAAGGGGTTTAATGTAAGTAGTAATAACTTTAGTGACGAACTTGATAAAGTAATCCTTAGCATTCGTGGTGTCAATAGAGCTGGCATCGATGGATATAGCTTTAAGAAAGAATAAAATGAGTATAACAAAGAAAATAGATGAAATAAAAAACAAACCAGCTAAAATATTAGTTTATGGTTTTTTTACAATAATAATAGTAGGTGCAATACTTCTTAGTATGCCTTTTTCATCGGCAAGTGGAGAATTTACGCCATTTATAGATGCACTTTTTACATCCACTAGCGCTGTATGTGTAACTGGACTGGCGGTTGTTACAACATCTGAGTACTGGTCTACAGCAGGTCATATCATTATCATTACACTTATACAGATTGGTGGACTTGGTATCATGACAATAGCTACGGTTGGTACGATATTTGCTGGTAGAAGAATAACACTCAAGGGAAGATTGGCTATGAAAGATTCCCTTAATGTTGATAGCATATCTGGTGTAGTGAAACTTACAAAATCCATTTTTTTAATGACAGTAATTATTGAAGTGATTGGCGCTATAAGTTTATCTTTTAAATTTATACCAGAACATGGACGATTAAAGGGGATATGGTATAGCGTATTCCACTCAGTTAGTGCGTTTTGTAATGCGGGTTTTGATATCGTTGGTTCGAATTCACTTGCGCCATACAAATTAAATTTCCATGTAAATATTACAATCATGTTGCTTATCATTCTTGGTGGAATTGGTTTTAGTGTAATCGCTAATGTATTTAATGTTAGAAACTCAAGAAAGACACTTCATACAAGGTTTGTATTGGTGTTAACGATGATTTTTATATTATCAGGCTTTATTATGTATTTTGTACTGGAGTATAATAATCCAAACACGATTGGAAATTTATCATTAATAGATAAGCTCCAAGTATCATTATTTGAATCTGTAACAACAAGAACAGCGGGCTTTAGCACGATAGATCAAGCAAATTTAAGGTCACCATCTAAAGTAATTACGAACATGCTTATGTTTATAGGTGGTTCTCCAGGTGGAACAGCAGGTGGTGTTAAGACAACCACATTAGGTATTATATTATTAAGCGTTATATCGATAATTAAAGGGTCTAAAGATATAAATATATTTAAATACAGAATTTCAAAGAACTTAGTTAGTAAAGCTGTAACAGTTGTATTTATAGGAATAACAGTTGTTATGGTGGGTATCATTTTACTTAGTATAACGGAAGTGGGTAAGGACTTAACGGATCTGGTGTTTGAGGTGTTTAGCGCTTTTGCAACAGTAGGACTTTCAACGGGTATTACATCCTCACTTAGCATAGCTGGTAAATTAATAATCTCTGTTATCATGTTTTTTGGAAGGGTTGGACCTCTAACGATAATAATTGCTATTGCATCTAGAGCGGAGAGTAAAAACTTGATAAGGTATTCTAAAGGAAGAATAAGTATAGGGTAGGTAAAGATGAAACAATTTTTAATTCTTGGAGCAGGTAAATTTGGCTCAAATATGGC